>Ga0075117_1000824_pt1 | contig 20322 bp, 12 predicted proteins | sample AntAceMetag02UKJ_FD_69789 | JGI IMG/M metagenome (GOLD analysis project Ga0075117, IMG submission 69789) | Saline lake microbial communities from Ace Lake, Antarctica - Antarctic Ace Lake Metagenome 02UKJ | ecosystem: Environmental > Aquatic > Non-marine Saline and Alkaline > Saline | place... | reverse complement strand
CGGTACAATGAATTCTCTTGTATCGGTTTATTATTGGCGACATCAATCAGACCGTATTTATCATCGTAAACGACTTTCCCATCTTTGATTATTCTAGCATAAGTACCCGACAGTTTTCCTTCGTCTACATGCTTGTGCAATCTTTTAGTTGCTACCACTAGAGAATCTGAGGAAATACCTCCGACTTTTGGAGTAACTATATTTGTACTCTTACACGATGCGACAAAAAGCACCGAACACAACCCAATTGCTAAGTATTTTACTCTTAAATCCATTTTCTTGCTTATTTCTAGTTGATTATTTATTTGAATGATATTTTTCGATAAGCAGCATCATTTTCTTTACGTATTCATCATACATTTTACCAGCGCCCATTCTAGATTGTCCAATTACAATATTGTTTTTAAAATCTACATTAAAGATTGATGACGTGGCTGAACCATGTCCGTAAATTTCATCGCTTAGAATAGCTCTTTGTTTTCCATCTTCATCTTTTTCTTTTGTAAGCATTTTAATAATTCCAAGGCCCCATTCCATATTTTTTTGCTTTTCATTCAAGTTGGGAAAATAATCTATTAGCTTAACTGGCATCAATTTGTTAAATGTCTTTTCTGAAAAGAAAGTTACCTCACCATATTTTCCCTTATTCAATAGCATTTGAGCAACCACAGCAATATCATACGCAGTGGATTGTGTGCTAAAAGCCAAATCCAAGTCTAATTTTGTATTCTTTAAGCCAAGCGGTTTAAAAAGCTGCTCTTGAAACAAACGAAATACACTTTTACCTTGTGTAACTTCCATAACTTTCCCTGCTAAATTATAGCCCAAACCATTATACGAATGATATGTTCCAGGTTTACCAATGCTTGTCCAATTTGCTAAGGAATTATCTAACCACGGATTTTGAACACCGCCCAATGAGCCATGACCTTCATGACCGTTTGCATGTACAAAACATTGACGTAGCGTAATTGCCTTATCTCCATTTTTAGCAAAGTTTGGTAAAAAGTCACCTACTTTGGCATCAACATCTATTATTCCCTGATCTACAAACTGAGCAAATAATAAGCCCGTATACAGTTTCGTAATTGATGCTAATTCGGTTGGTTTTTCTGTGGAAAATTCACCACGTAAATCGCTTCCGAAAGCATCGTGAAACAGAATTTTACCGTCCTTGGCAATGAGCATATCAAAAGGCATTTCACCATTTGCTGCCCATTCCTTACAAAGCCCATCCATTTCTGCTTTAAATTTCTGATTTTTTTTTGCTTCTCTAGCTGAAAGCGGTTGCAATGTTGGTGCATTTCCTTTTCCTTTTTCAGGTGCTTTCAAAGTAGTAAACTTCCCTTCAACTTTTAATACTTTTTGTTTAAGTCTTGCATGATAATCGCCATCCATGGTAATTGGCGTAAGCGCAGCATCAGGAACTAAATTACGTTGCTGAACCTCATCTAAAAATGATAGTAATAAAGCACTTTCTGGTTCTAGCATTATAGATTTAAAAACAATTCTACCTGTATAATCTGCTATAGCTGTTTTATGATTTTCCCATGTTTCTTGAGTAGCGCCATTTACATTCATGTAACTTGGCATAGCAGAAATATCTTCTGCCCAAACTGCCCAATCGTTCGGTGTACAAAAAGCAGTAGCTGCTCTACGGAGAATTTTGCCATTTTTCCCTTTAGCTACTGCGTAAAAAGCATATCGACCAGCTTTTGTTGGTGCGGTAACTTCGTTTAAATCGGTATCAAACCATCGAATTTCTAAATCATAGCTACCTCCTAGGCCTTTTTTAACGATTTCTGGATTTCTAAAATGGACGGCTGGGAATTTCTTACCTACTTTAAAAGGATAGCTAGAATTTGCATGTGGTGCAAACCACATGTCACTATCAATCATTATAAAAAACTCCTGTTGGCTTATAGAATCTTTCTTGACTAATTTTTCAATTTGTATTTGAGCGCTGTAAGCCAAGTCCTTAGATGAAAAATCTGATACTGCATCATCGGTGTCCGCACTAACCTTGGATGATGCCGTTAATATTAGGTAAAGCCCGAGTAAAAGGGATTTTAGCATATTTGTCATTTCAATAATTTTTTTCGAGTCCAATTAAATATCCGTACCATACAATGCTTCCTTAAAATCAACTTCACCTACTTATAAAATTCGATTTTTTCTGTTCTAAAATTAAAATCGGTAGGGACTTCCGAACTTACTTTCGCATCGAACAACAAATTACCTGTTTCATCGATTTCAATGATGCGACCTTCGATTTTCGGCATGTCTCCTTGACTTGTTCCGGATTCCCGAATTGACCCGAATATCCCAAATTTCGATTTTGAAATGGAGTCGTATCCCGCGCTACCTGCAAATCGTGCATAGAGTTCCAGACCTAATTCTTTTCCGTATTGCAAGACTTGCGTGGCCGTTTTTGCCTGTTCGTCTATTTGGTATTCCACTAAACGACTGTATTCACGCCCGCCATCAACCAAGCCATCTTCATCTGCCTTACGGTCATATCCGTCAAAACCATTGTCCATCAAAAAGATATTTCCGTTGGGTAGCACAACGGGGGAATGTTGGCCCAGCGGCATTTCCGTTGCGCCAGTTGGTAGTAACGCAAGAGCCTGTAATTCTGGGTATTGAAACCATTTTCTTTGTATATCCCCTAAAATCCAAATTACATCCCCTGTATCATAATCTAACTTGATGATCCCTATTGAAGCCCTACCAGAAACCAAAATGGTATCATCGGTAGCGTCGTAACTTACATGGTTACTGTGAAACCAATCAATACTGTCCCTTACCATATCTTGATCGTTTGGAAGGTATTGTCTTATGATTTGATTCAAATTCCATTCTTTGATCACATTGCCGGATGCGTCAAAATGATAGATCAAAGACCCAATGAATTCCTCGTTATCGATCAATACGATATCGCCCTCGTCGCTGTGGGGTGTTTTGGAGTGATGTGCGAACATATCACTTTCTGCCAAGGTAAATTCCTCTTCCTTTTCACCCAACCAGTTGTAATAATAATAAACCGGATTGTCGCGATGCCCTACAAAGAACAATTCTGGAGTATGCGATATAACTGGATTTAGACCTCTTTCAGGCAACTTTAAATACCAGCGTACTTCGCCTTGTTCGTCGAAAATAAAAGGAAGGGTTTCCGTCATTCTACGATGCTCTACAAATGTGTATCTTTCAGCTAAATTAGATTGTAATATGTCGATTTGCGGTAATTCTCCTTCCGGTATTGCAGGGGTAAGAATAGTGATGGTCTTTTCGTCAAGAATTTTTCCTGAATCGTCCTTAGCCGTAAAAATCACCTTATTATTGTAATCTGCATATAGCCCTAATACCGGAATCTTATGGGACGTTTTGGTTTTGTTAAAGCTATGCGTTATATCATTATCATTTTTTCCTTTGATAACGATATCGATGGTATGTGCCACTACCATTTCAGTAGTTACATAGGCAGTCAACGGGGCAATTCCGGATGGGTTTTGTTCCACAACCGTTTCCAATTCGTATATTTCTGGTTCAACAATGAGCTGGGCACCTGACCCATCATCGTTTTTACATGACAATGCTGTTAGCAGCAAAAGGCAACGGAAAACCGAAAATAGAATTCTTCTATTCAAAATGAATGTTTTTTGCATTTTTATAAATTACTCCATACTAATTTGACAAGTATTTGAGTTTATGGATTAAAAAACTATTCTATTCTTGCTACAAAGCCGCCCTCTCTAGCCAGTTTGATAACTAAATGAGATGTGTTGTCGACCTGCTTTTCCAAACGGGAATAATCTTCAGCAAATCGATCAGCATTTAACCCGTCCTGTATTATTACCGCCTTTTTATCCCCAGGCGACATAAACGATAGGTCAATTTCAAACTCTCTTTCCTTGGTATTATTAAGGGCAGCTATAAACCAAGCATATCCTTTGCGCCTTGCCAGCACAAGATATTCACCAATCTCGGCCTCTAATACCTTAATTTCATCCCAAGTATTGGGTATACCGGCAATAAAATCAGCAGCCTCCTTTTCCATTTTATAATTGGAAGGACTATCGGCCAACATTTGAATACCACTTTCATAGATGATAAACAAGGCCAATTCATGACTGCGTGTTCCTTGTCCGCCCGGTCTATTGAAATTTGCCCGATACTCTTTTGAGAAATAATTGCGCATGGCGCCTGGGGTAAAATCCATAGGGCCGCAAACCATTCGTATAAAGGGTAATGTCAAATGATGCTCAGGGGTTATCATCGTTGACCATTTTGAAAATTCATTACCCAAAACCGCTTCATAAGTTACTACATTGGGGTATTCTCTATGGAGTCCATTGGGCTTAAAAGCCCCATGAAAATCTACCAATAAATTATTTTTGGCCGCTTCAACGGCAACTTTCTCATAAAAATTGACCATCCATTGATCCGAACGGTTCATGAAGTCGATTTTAATGCCCACTATACCCCACTTTTTGAATTCCTCAAGCACGGAAAACCGATTCTTAAGCGCCAGCCAACTGGCCCAGAGTATAACATCTATATTCTTTTTCTTACCATAATCAATAATGCCAAGTACATCCAATTCAGGATTGGGTTTAGATATGTCCGTGGTCGAAATAGACCAACCTTCATCCATAATAATGTATTCCAAACCATGTTCGGCAGCAAAATCAATAAAGTATTTGTACGATTCCGTATTGAGTCCCGCCTTGAAATCGACTCCATATAGATTGGAAGCATTCCACCAATCCCAAGCTACGCGGCCTGGTTTTATCCAATCCGTATTTTCAATCTTATTTTCCGCAGACAACAAATAGACCATATTGGATTCAAGCAATTGCGCATCATTTTCTGTTACAATCATCAATCGCCATGGAAAACTGCGATTTCCCGAGGTCTTGGCAATATAATCGGCTTCCTTGGTTACTTTACTATCGCGATCTCCTATATACTCGGTTTCCAGAGGAAAATTCGGAAAGGTCGCTTGCAGGGTATTTGTTTTCCCCTTTTTCAGGAACATGTGTGGATAGTCACGAATATCGGTCTCGGTCAGCAGCATTTTATAACCTTTATCATGCTCAACGAGCAAAGGCATATACGAATTCTTACTGCTTTCGAATTCATTTATTTTTTCTTGTTTATAAGCAACTTCATAACTGCCAGCATAGCCTTTAACTGGTGAAGTCCATAACTTATAGTCGTCAGCAAATTCATAACTAGCATTCTCATTTACTGTAACAACATCTGATTTCTTGGTTACAAATCGGTAGGCGACCCCATCATCAAAAGCCCTAAATTCAATCGCCATTTTATTCTTAAAAGTCAAGGTCAATTGGTTATACTGATTTCGTATAACACTTTCCTTAAGGGATACAACCGGCACCACTTCATTATTTACGGAGGTTGGCTTCCCTTTTTTAAGTTTCGTATTCTTTGTTAAGGATTTTTCATTAAAAAGAAGGTCGATCTCTGCATTTTTCAGAAAAATATCACCGTTTACGGAAACAGAAAACTTAAGCCCCCTTTCGGTATTTATTTTTGCAACGAGCGTACCATTAGGAGATTCTAAGACATGCTGCGCCTTGAGCCATACGCATGACATGATAGTTATGACAAAAAGAACGAACTTTCTATTCAAAGCTGATGTTTTTTGCATGTTGTGTAGTTAGCTTTAATTCGGCTGCATTATTGATTTTCTTTCCGCTAACGGTAATGTTTTCAAAAACGATGTCCTTTACCATGTGTTCTTCGTCAAAACCTTGTAAAACCGAATAGGGCAATTTGCCATCTAAAACCTGAATATCCTTAAACCGGATATTTTGAATATGCCCTCTGTGGGAAGCATGAAACTTCTCGGTACCAGGCCGTACGGGCAGAAGATTGTCCCAGCTATCATTATAGGCGAACTCGCGCGGCCCTCCATAGAATTCATAGGTGTCATAGCTCCAAATAGAAAATAGAATGGCGAGGTCAATGAGTTTATGATTTCTTATTCCATCGGCATTTTCTATTCGGATATCTTCCCAAAGAATGTTTTCAACCTTGGCATAATCTCCGTTATGGATGCTGAAAACCGCGCCTCGTCCTTCTTGTATCAGCACATCACAATCCCGAAAAACAATATCCGATATGTTGTCACAACGGAGTTCAAAACCGATATCAAAAACATTACCATACTCCATGTTCCAAAACACGGATTTCTCTACCAAAATGTTTTTTACGTCTCCATTTTTAATCTTGGGATTGGGATAATGGGCATCCTTCATCTTAAAGCTTAGCGCTTTTACAGCAATACAATCATCATTGGTGCGCAAAAAGGAATTTGTAATCGTCACGTCTTGACAACTTGAAATGTCGATGCCGTCCGATCCAAAATCCCAATTAAAGATTCTAATGTTACTGATCGTTAGTCCGGTACAGTTAAACGGATGAATCGTCCACCTCAAACTGTTGAACAGGGTGATGCCATCGATTTCAACATTTTCAGAATTTTCAAGATAAATGAGTCGAAAGGGATCCTTCTCCCTATCCTTATCTTCGGGTTGTTTATTGATGGTACCATCTATCATTCCCCTTCCAAGAATTTTTACGTTTTTAGCATCACGAACACGTACCATTCCCCTTAATTTCGCACCTCCTTCAATGTATAAGGTCTGGTTGTCCTTCAGATCCAAAATACCGACATCGTAGGTTTTTCCCGCTTTAAAGTAGCTCACGTTCGCATCATCGGGATTCGGTTTATCCTTTTCGGGATGACCGGTAATGATATGCAAGGTATTCTTCCGATTATTATTGGTAATGACCGTCAATTTTTCGGGTTTATCCAGGGTAAATTCGAAGGTATAATCGTCGATTTCCTTAGATTCGATTCCCAATGCAGACGGCATAATGTCCAGCCATTTGATCGCATTCTTGAACTTGACCTTTATAGTTACCGAACCGGAAAAATCAAAAGTGGTAAACGCATACATACCTATACCGTTTCGAGGACTGCCCGCCTCTCCAGTAAATAATTCCTCCCCATTGGCCCAAACTTGGTACATTTCCGATGCCGGTATGTCGGGCGGGATTATGGGATAAATTTGCGCGTTTGCTTTCAGGAAAATAAATAATGCCAGCAACAGCAATACATTAAATTTCATCTAAATGTTCTATTTATTGAACCCGTTCAAACTTTTCAATAAAAAGTTTGAACGGGTTTCTAGTGATAACTTCTTTATTGTCTAACAAAAACGTATTGAACCAAAGTAGCTTTGTTCAGGTTTTCCAAAATAATATCCGTGGTGGCAATGCTAGGGTCCAAGCCAGTTACGTTCACGGGTAGCCAAATCTTCAAAACGTCTTCCAATTCCCCATCGCCGTCCACATTTTCTTGGGTAAAGGTCCAGTTCAATCCACTTGTGGTAATTGCACCATTTGCTCCTGTAAACGTGAGCTCGCCGCTGCTTAAATCGGCTTGCCAAGTACCAGCTTCAGGAAGTACTGCAAAATTGGCATTAAGGTCAACATCTTCGGTGGTTTCGGTATTCGTATGGATAAAAGAACCATATTCCCCATCCGATCCGGCACCATACACAAAAGTTCCTTCCAATAGCCCTTCTGGGGTAGAGCCCGTCAATTCCATTGAAAGAGTGTTGTCATAAAACTGGCCACCATTGTTAAAAATAGGTGCCCCGGCACTTGCCCATTGGGTGAAATAAGAATAGAAATCCCAAGTAGCATAAGTCACACCTGAACTATTAAAGTCGTACGAGTTATATGCGGGACTCGGGCTATTGCCACCAACATGGGAGCCATCGCCATCATGAAGAATCGAAGACCTATACGATGTGAACCATGGTCCAGAAAATCCGTTCCACCATGTACTAAGGTCATTATTCATCACAAAATCACCGATGAAAGGCAGGTAATATGTCGCGGTCATCGTAAAGGTTTGCGTGCAACCGTCTGACCCCGTAATGGTCAATTGTGCGGTATCATCGGTACTAAAATCGATAATGCTTTCCGTATCGTAATTTGTCGTAGCCCCTTCAGGTATCTGAAGATCAGCAATCATGATAGTAGCAAAATCCAAAGAATAATTGAAATTGACCGTTTGTTGTGCATAATTGATTACGGCAGGGCCTGCCGCTTGGTTTACAAATTCAATTCCCAAAAGTTCGCACTTAGATTCGGTATTCGGAATGGTAGCGTTTCGTACAGCCATCAAAGTATACGTTTTTGAACTATCTCCCGAAGGGGAAGTTACTGTCAAATCAACAGTATTGCCCGCAGTGGAAAAATTTACTGCCGAGCCCTGCGAAAAATTCGAGGTAGCATCTTGGGTAATTTCCATATTAGAAATGGTAATCGCATCAAAATTCCCCGCATACTCGAATGAAATGGTTGAAGTAGCGGGATTTCTGACAACATCCCCTATCTGCCCTTCGAATTCTATTTCAAAAAGTTCGCTGTAATTACTAATATCCACTTCAATGTCATTATCGCTTCTACATGCGGAAAAAAGCACTATAAAAAGCAAGGATCCAAGAAAAGTGATTCCGTATTTTGTGTTCTTAAATGTCTTCATTTGATCGTTATTTTGTGGTCGTTTAGTTCAAGGTCTTTTTCTCGGAGTCGGTTTCTATCCCCTGGTTCAAATCCACCTCTCGTTGAGGAATCGGAAAGAAATAGGAGTAGTCAACATCTCTACCTACGTATTCATCTACCCGGTGCGTTCTTCTTAAATCAAATAGAGCATAACCTTCCATCACCAACTCCCATTGTCGTTCTTGCCATACTGCTTCTATAAAAGCAGCTCTAGACAAACCAGGAGTCAAATCACCGATATTGGCACGATTTCGTATCCTATTGATTTGGTTATAGCCTTCGCCCGTTGGTCCTACAGCTTCCGCATAAACAAGAGCGATATCGGACATTCTCAAGAAAAACGGTGTAGCCGCACCAGTATAAAAGGCACCCGTTTCTGAAGCGTATTTCAAATTATAATGAATATCTCCCTGATCTGCGGGATTACCACCATTTGGATCACTGTAAATAGTTTTTATAAATAAATCCAATCTTTGGTCGTTGGTATCATGTGACAAATAATCATCATGGTCATACGACATTGAAGCCCAACCGCCCCAATAGCCAATAATATTATCAGTTCCCGGTTCATCAGTATAAAACTGCGAATAAAACGTATAGGGCATAAAAAATGTCTGTAGTGAAGTTCTACCAACTTCGAGGCCATCAACGTCAACGCTCCAAACAAATAGTTTTTCATTGCTCTCCCTATCATTGTCTGGAAAAGTATCGAATACGCTAGCGTCAAGGTCAAATGTGGCGCTGTTCAATACGTTTTTCGCTGCTTGAGCCGCATTGGCGTACATTTGATTTTGATCTGCAACCCATTCATATCTGGGCGACCCATATTCTTTACTGGATGCCAAATGAAGATATACTTTGGCCAATTGCGCTTCGGCAGCGGTTTTGTCCGCTCGACCTGGAATTTTAAACGCTGGTACATTGGCTACTGCGAAATTAAGGTCTTCTATAATTTGGTTGTAAACTTCTTGAACTGAGGAAGCGGGTGTATTGCTGGAAGCATCTGGGTCAATTTCCGTAGTATAGACCGGTACCTCTCCGAACAACCGCACCAAATGAAAATAATAAAAAGCCCTGATGAAACGTGCTTCACCTTTGTATTGGTTTCTAGTGGCCTCATTTTCAAACTCTATCTCATCGATGTAAGTAAGAATTACATTGGCCTTTTTAATACCGCCATAACTACTTTCGAAAAAACCTTGCAATGCCCCTATAGTTGGATCTAGGTTCCAATTTTTAATTTCCTGCATGTTATTGGAAATCGCATTGGGCGTAACAAAGGTCGACCCCGTACCCAATTCTGTCAGAGTGTAATACGTAAAATAAAAATCAAATTCCCTAGAGTTGTCATAAGCGTATAACAAACTCGATTTTACGTTATCCTCAGAAGTAAAAAAATTGTCATAGGTATAGATTCCGACAGGATCTTCTTCCGTATCACTACAAGATAACATCAACAGCCCTAAAATCAACAACCCTTTTAATTTATATAATTTCATATCTATTTTTTTTTAGAAAGTTAAGTTTACTCCGATTGTAAATTTGCGTTGTCTTGGATCGCCTCCCCTGTAAAGGCCTATAGCTCCACCACCGGTTAGACTGGAATCAGCCTCATACACTTCCGGGTCATAGCCTTCAAAATCGTTGTCGATTATGAAAACATTCGTGCCGCTAAAGAAAAACCGGACTTTTTTGAAAAAATTCTGCTCTGGAACTACAAGGTTGTACCCGGCGGTCAGGGCAGATAATCGAAGAAATGAGCCATCCATTATATAAAACGTATTGTTCGGAAAATTTCTTGAATTACTTAAGGCAGGAAATACAGTTTCTTGGTTGTCCAAAGACCATGCGTTTGTCTTACCATAAGGCCTAAATTCACGCTGCCTATCTAGAATGTCATTACCATAAACGCCATTGAACATGGCGCTCATATCAAAATTTTTATAGGAAAAGGATAAATTTAAGCTGGCGATAAAATCGGGGGTAGGATCACCGATTATTGTACGGTCTTGATCATCTACTATCCCATTGCCATTGAGATCCCTATAGCGAAAGTCACCAAAATTTCGTCGCGCCCCAAAGCCAAGTGCCTTTTGTTCCTCCGTTTGAATGACCCCTTCGGAAATAAACCCGTAGAACGAACTAAGGGGCTCTCCAATGGCATTGACCATATTCAATCCTGAACTACCCTGAACACTTAGACCGGTATCTATAAATTGGTTGCCAGAGAAATCTTCGATAAGCCCTGAACCCGCGGCCGTACCTATATCGACCACTTCGTTTCTATTCATGCTAAAATTCAAATCTGCGGAAAAACTAACATTTTCAGTTCTTACGATATCACCCCCTAATTGAAATTCAAGTCCCCAGTTATCGATTACACCGTTATTTATACGAATGCTGTTGGCCCCGGCAGAGGGTGCCAAAAATTGGGTACGGCTGAGATCGGTCGTATGTTTGAAATACGCTTCGGCAGAAAAACGTAATCGACTGTTAAAAAAGGCAGTTTCTATAGCAGCATTATAATGTTCTGTACTTTCCCAACGTAGATTGGGGTTGCCCAGATTGTCACCAGGCCCAGCCGATAATACATTTTGACCTAACTCCCAGTCATAAACGGATACATCATTTAGTCTGGGCAAGGTAAGGTAGGGTTGTATGCCTTGATTACCTGTAATTCCCCCTGATACGCGAAGCTTTAGAAAATCTATATATGAAACATCCTTTAGAAAATTCTCCTCATGCATTTTCCAAGCCAAAGCGACTGCAGGGAAATAACCCCATTTTTCGTTTTCCCCGAATTTGGAAGATCCATCGGCCCTAAAGGTCAAGGTCAGTAAATACTTGTCTAGCAAATTGTAATTGACCCTACTGTAGTATGATAATAGGTCTTCTTGAACGAAACCTTGATCGATCAATTGGTTTTCTATTGTCGCACTAGGAAGATTTTCATTCAAAAGATCATCGGTAACAAAATCACGCCCTGTGATTTCGATGAACCTGTTTTTCTTTATCTGATCATCTCTACCGACCATTACGGAAAGATCGTGGGCCTCGCCAAATTCTTTCTGAAAGGTAAGGGTATTGGTCAAATAGGTTTGCCTTTGTTTGGCCTCGCGGACGCTTCCAATGCCACTATACGAATTGAATAGTTCGGTATATTTTGCCTTTTGGTATTCATCAAAGGTATCGGCCAAATGGTTATAACTGAATTTTGAAGAAGCGGTCAACCACGGAAAGGGTCGCCAAGTCAATTCTGCATTGGCCAAAACATCGAAATCGGTGCGTTGGTTGAACTGATCTTCTTTCTGAACCAATGGATGAAAATAATTCGGCTCGTCTTCTGGTATAAAATAGCTTCCATCTTCATTAAAAGGTTTAATCCAAGCCCGGCCTGGGTTGCCTGCGGTACCGAATTCTCTTTTACCGTCACTAAAACTGGTCGAAATCTGAAATTTCAATTTGTCGGTAATATCGATGGCATCCTTGAAAAAAACAATGAGTTTTTTAAATTGGTCGCCTTTTACCGAACCCTCTTGATCTAAATAACTTAGGCTGAACCGATATTTGTTGTTTTCAGTACCCCCGTTGACCCCAGCCCTGATACTTTCGGTCACGGGATCTAAATTTCTAAGCAAGGGAAGCCAATCGTAGAATCTATAGGTGCCATTGGCAAATTCTTGTGGTGAGGGGTTGTAGGTGCCATTTCTTACCGTACCGTCGAAGCTCGGTGCCAACCCATCATTGATATTCTCCGTGTTTTCGATATTGGCGTATAGCTCTAAATCTTTAAAGCGCTCAAAGTCTTTGGTATATCCTCCAACGGTGTAACTTGTTTCTATAAAAACTTCCGGTTTGCCGACACTACCGGTCTTGGTCGTAACCAAAATTACACCGTTAGCACCTTGGGAACCATATATTGCGGCAGCTGAAGCATCTTTCAATATTTCGATGGATTTTATATCCCCAGGATTTATCTGGTTCAGATTTTGTAGGGTACCGAAAGGAATTCCATCCAAAACCACAAGAGGTTCCCGTGATCCAAATAAAGAGGATGCCCCTCTTATTTGAACAGAAATGACAGCTTCGGGATCATCTGAAGGCGCTGTAATCTGCAGCCCCGTACTACGACCCTGCAAAAGCTGACCTACTTGGTTAACGGGAATATTCTCGATTTGTTCCGTATCTATGGAGGTAACCGATCCGGTCAAGTCACTTTTCTTTACCGCTCCATACCCTATTACAACCACTTGTTCCAAACCGGCAGCATCTTCATTTAAGCTAACTAAAACGCTAGTCTGCCCAAGTACGGGGACTTCTTTGGTTGCAAATCCGATATAGGAAACAACTAGTCTTGCGTTTTCGTCGGCAACTTTAATGGAGAAATTACCGTCAAAATCTGCGGTGACCCCATTCGTGGTTCCTTTTTCAACAATATTTGCACCAGGCAAAGGCATGCCATCCTCATCCATGACTACTCCGGTAATTTCAATGGGGTCTTGTTCAACCTTTAATTGCACTTTTTTAGGCTTATCGCTACTTGGTCTCAAAATAATTTGAGTCCCGCGAACTTTGTAATCCGTAGCGGTATTGCCAAACAATCTTTCGAGAACAACATCTATTTTTTCCTGCTCTAATTTTATGGATAACTTGCGTTGTAGATTGACGACCTTGACCTTATAAATAAATCGAAAATCTGTGATTGCTTCAATATCATCTATAATATCTAGAACGGTGGCGTTCTCAACGTCCAAGGTTACTTTAGTTTTTTGCGCATAGCCGTCATTGGCCTGCAACCCTATTAAGGCCGTAAACAGCAGAAAGGTGGTTAATTTCATTTTAAGGTCAAATTTCAACAAAGGCGTTTTCAACCTCCATTGGTTAAATTGTTTTTTCATATTTTTGAATGCTTTAGAGTGGTTAGCAAATAATTGCGAAATCACCGTTTAGTGCCGGAAAATGTTAGCGCATTTTCCGGTTTTGTTTTTAATAAAACAAGGTGATAGCTTGGGTAATCGGTATTCTTGTTATTAGGTCATAATTTTGGTTTTAGAGGTTGAATCTATTTTCAATTAATTATTATTTTGTTCTTTGTAATTGTATAATCAATTTTATGGGTGTCATTGAAGAAACTAAGCACCTCTTCAATAGGAACGTTATTGAAGCTAGCATTAAAGATTTCCTTGCCCAACTCCTTGTTGTTGTTCACAATTTCCACATTATAATGGCGTTCTAATTTTGTTAAAATGCTATCAAAGGATATTTCCCTGAAAACCAAATGTCCTTGCATCCAAGAAGTATATTGTCCTGTATTTACCTGATCCACCAATATGACTTGCGAAACTTGACTGTAAGAACCCATTTGCCCTGGTGATAAATCCACATTTCTACCAAGTGCTTCACCATGTGTATTCAATAGAACCGCGCCTTCCACCAATACAACATCTATGTTAAGATCTTCTACATAGGCCGAAACATTAAATTCTGTCCCCATTACCTTTACCTCCAATTCATTTACATTGACTATAAATGGGTTCAATTTGTTTTCGGCTACATCAAAATAAGCCTCACCAGAAAGAAATACCTGTCTAGGGCCTTCGCTCAAAAAATTAACTGGATACCTTAGAGAACTTCCTGCATTTAAATGAACCAACGTTCCATCGGACAGCAACAGTTGAAATTTCTTTCCATTTGGTATGTTTAAAGTATTAAATACAAGTTCTTCCTTTTTGGAGGTAGGGGAATATCTTATCTCGTTCTGATTTTGGACCCCAACAACATTTCCTTCTGAATCCCTAAATTCTTTAGCCTCCTCAACATCAATGGTCTGAATTAAGCCATTATCCAATTCCAAAGTAATAGCATCATCTTTTGGAACTATATCGATATTATCATCGGGAAGTGATAAATAACCTTGCTGGAGAAAAAATCCCAACCCAAAAATCAATGCAACTACTGCTGCATATTTCATCCAATTTGGGAAAAGTCTTTTTACAGGTTTTTCGTTGGCATCGATTTGACGGATTACTTTGCTATATGCCTCATCCACATTGTTCTTCAATGTTGCTAGGTTCAAATCATGATAATCACGAACGTAGGATTCGAGTTCCTCCTGGTTTTTATGATCTTTCAGCCATTTTCTCAGCTCCATAACCTCCTCATGGGTAATGGTGCCAATAAGTAGTTTGGCAATATATTTTTTCATTTATTTTACTATTTTATTATAGTATATTTATACTTTTGGAGTAGGCTTTACTGCTTTTTACACAACTATTACTCTCAATTTTTATAAAACCCTTAAAAAAATTTAAACTTTTTTTTAATATTCATATTAAATCATCTATAAAATTATTAATCAAGGCCTTTTGAAATGAACGATATTGAGGCTGTAATTGCTCTAAAAAAAGGCAGTAGATCCGCTTTTAGGTATTTCTTCGATACTTATTATGGCAGGTTGGTGGCCTATATTACCACCTATTGCAATGATAAAATGCAATCTGAAGATATAGTACAACAAGCTTTTATTAGTTTATGGAAAGACAGGCAAAAGCTGGATGAAACTAGGTCTCCTAAAAGTTATTTATACAGCATTGCCTACAATCGCTTTATCGACATCAATAAAAAAGCAAAAAAACATGATGAAGTTCTTAACCAAATTTGGAAGCGAGCACTTATAGACAGGATAGAAGAAGACACTGAGACTTTGGAAAAACGCATTCAAAAAATGAAACAAGTCATTGGTTCCTTACCTCCAAAATGCCAGAAAATTATAATCTTGAATAAAATTCAGGGGGTAAAATATAAAGAAATAGCAGAACAGTTGGGAATTTCCGTGAAAACCGTGGAATCTCAAATGCGTATTGCATTCAAAAAAATCAGGAAGGAGTTTGATGACGATAAACTTATTTTATTTGTGCTGGCCCAAATTTACCCAAAAAAATAAAAACAGTACAACTACCTACCTATATTCGATGCCTCGGCCTCACGTATCGTACGCTTGGCGGCGAAGGGTAAAATGAAACCGTCAGTAAGGTTTTGCCGCACCCCCTTTTTCACGGCACGTACATAGGCTTGGTGAGTAGGATAGAGCCTCTTGATGGTTTGTTCGTCAAAGGGTTCATGAGAGCCATACAACCAGCAAAACTGATTTGCACCCCAATTCATACCAGTATTCTTCGCAGTCGCGACCACGTGGTTCGCAAGACGAATTCCGCCAAGAATATTTCCATACTCATCGCGGCCCAAAACCAGCTTCGGCTCCGTACTTAGCACACTTAATGGTTCCGCGTACGGTGGTATTTTATTGTCCTTCACCCAAGAAACGAGATGTTCGTAAGCCGCATTCAACACATCCCTAAAAGGAATCCTACTATGTGCAGGCAAATCGCATTCGGGAATACGTGGAACTACCTTTGCGCCAGACATTCCATCCCGCAAATTTCTGACTTTGGCATATTCAATTTCAAATTGCAGATCAACATGTGATGTTCCTGCTACTTCCCATTGATGGAAAGTTTCCGTATTCGGTTGGCGCATAACCGCCTGATATATCATATCGCTTTCCGCCATAATCTTGAACACTTTATCTTTCGAATCTTTTCGAATTCCCCAGCCACCACCATGGACCATGAACCCGTCATATACATGGCTTAAGGGATGAACATGGTTAATATAGATGGAAAGGCGATTGGCAGATTGCGAATGCCCTGTAGCAATAATGTAATCTGCCCTTAATCCGCCAAGAATGTCAATTTTATCTTGGCCGGCGGTTTCCCCTTTCCGAAGGACAAGCAGACCAATATCGGAGAAAATATCATAGGAGAGGTCATCCCTTTCTACTTTGCCTTTATCCGTTATTTCTAGACTTCCATAACGTTGTGGGCTCCATTCCTTCATTGTGTTGATGCCCATTTGTTGGGCGGATATACCTATATAGGCATACCCTCGACGCATAAAATGATCGCCAGACATCCACCAATTGATATCTTTATCTGGTCCGCCCGTGACGTTGATCCATTCCACAATAACCACCCCTTTAAAATCGGCTTTCCTTTTAGGCCTCCTTACAATAAACCTGGTACGGTATGTATGCCCTGAGTCGATTATTGCAGCATCTTGGTTAGGAGGATAGGTATATCTATTGGCCAAACCATCAATAAAATACTCTTCTTCCATATATCCATTGGCTTCCAAATCCATGCCAGAAGCACTATATATGGAATTTAGCGAAGTGCCCGGCGCATCGGCTGCGATCGGTCCATGAACCGTGATCTTAACCGTCGCCTGGGCCTTGACCATCGATACTTGGAAAGCTAGAAATATAACTGCCAGCAAAATGCCATTTTTCAATTTGCTCAAAATGTTCATGTGTTTCGTTTAGTGTTTAAAGGCCTAAAAATCCTTAATTATAAAATTCCTTTAAAAGCGCTATAAATGTCTTCCCTTTCCATTTTTGCATAATTATAGGACAGTAGACGCGCTTAATTAAGCGTTCCATCCGTCAAGCTTTCCGAATCATTTCTTGCTATACCATATTGGGACAAACGCGTATGAAGACCAAGTTTTTATCGTTAATTTACTACCTGAAAAGTAACTTATTTTATTATGGCCAACAATTAACAAAGTTATCAGGTTGATAATCAATAAACAAATAACAGAAATTAGAGACTGTTTATTAAAAGAGCACTTTAACAAACGAAAAAGCTCGCTGTACTTCAAGGTACTTGCCTGATTTTAACTCTCCTCCTCTTGATTCCAAACCAAGAAACCTCTGATCAACCATCTCACACCTGCAAAAAATTTTGTAGGAACCATTTCTAAAAGAAAAATATGCCTAGCCAACTAATTTACTGCGAGAGATAAAGAGAAAAATTGCGTACAACGATTAAACTTAAAAAAACCCTCACAGATGTGAGGCCATGGTCTATTATCGGTCCGGACAAGACTAGAATCCACGACCACTTGCGTAACCGAAAGATTGTATAATATCCAATGAATAAGATAAATTAATTCGAATAATTTCAAGCAATAAGTATATTTTGATTTCAAATATCTCCCAAGTACTCGACACAATCTCATGTCATAAACCAATTCTGGTAATTAAATACATAACAGTTTTAAGTAACTAAACCACCCTGCACTAAAAGTGCAGGGGTTTTTTACTAACAGGACTGAAAGTCCTTCTTTTACTCACTCAAGTATAAAATCTGAATTATCATTGCTATCTTTCCTTCTGTGATGTTCTAAATATTCATTCACCATCTTGTCCGTAATATTCCCACTGCTCCACGCTCCATACCCGCTCGCCCAAAAATGATTGCCCCAATAACGCTTTCTCAGAGCGGGAAACTCTTGTTGAAGTCTGCGGGAGGAACGCCCCTTTAAACTTTTAACTACAGAGCTCACATTTAGTTTGGGGGCATACTCTATATGCATATGCACGTGGTCCGAACTAACTACACCTTTTAATATCTCGATCCCCTGAGCTTCGCATACCTGTATTAAAAGCTCACGACAACGAGCTTGGATATCACCCTGGAGAACCTTATATCTATACTTTGTAGACCAAACAATATGACAGGTCAGACGACTTACGGTATGGGAACCTTTCCTTATATTTGAACTCATATATGCGAATGTATAGATTTTTTCGCACCACTAAAGTTCTGCAATAAAATTGCAGGGTTTTATACCCTAATCTGAGACCAATAAAACCATAATAAGCCACATAAGGACATTATATGAGTGCAAATTGAGTGCAAATAAAAAAGCTTCAAAGATTAAAAATCTCTGAAGCCCTTATTTTACTGGTGATGGCACTAGGATTCGAACCTAGGACCGCCTGCTTAGAAGGCGACTTTTTTGTAACCAAATTAACATAAAGGAAACTTATTCATATTATAATTATCTGATAACGTGCAAAATATGATTATTTGGTTTCATTTAATACCAAAACGAACCAAATAAAACTATGCACAAACTATGCACATTTTTGATTATCTTTAATTAGAAATCAAAATATTATGGCAAGGGCTAGGTTAATATTAGACGTGCGTAAGCATTCACAAAATACAGGAGGATTATTCCCAATAGCCTTGAGGCTATACCATAAAAAGCAAAGAATTTTACGATTACCTTATTACACCTCCATAGAAGGATGGGATGATAAAAACAAAATATTCCGAAAATCCGTTCAGGCTAACAAAGGAAAGAATTGCGATACTATAAATAGAGAATTGAATACGAAATTGTATTCGGTAAAATCAATAATTGATGAACTTGGTGAAACTATCAATGAAATTTCAGTCGATATCCTAATTGAGAATATTAAAGAAGCTTGGGATAAGAAATTGGACTCAAATTTGAAAAAAAATCTTTCGAATGGAATATTGTTGTCCGAATGTGGCAAGATATTAATTGATCGTAAACTAAAAGAGGGAAAGCCAAGTACTGCAAAATGGTATAGGGAATCAATTTCAGCATTTACAAAGTTTAATAACGGGAAGGCTATTAAACTCTTTGATATTAACGTCACGTTTTTGAAAGAATTTGAGATGGACAATAAAGCGAGAGGCAATACTAATAATGCAATTAGTTCTTACATGCGAGCTGTTAGGGCAATTTATAATAGCGCTGTGAGGGAAGATAGGTACGTTCCAGTCAAGAATCCGTTTAATCACTACAAAATCCCAACGTCTAGACGCACAAAAAAGAAAGCCCTAACAAAGGAGAAGATTGTTGCCATTAGAAATCTCCATTATAAGGAAGGCAGCAATCTTTGGCACACTCAAAACTATCTACTATGTATGTTCAATTGTAGGGGTATGAATTTGATTGATCTTGCTAAGTTGAGATTAATGGATATCGGAGAGAATCGCATTTTTTATGGTCGTAGTAAAACTGGAGATCCATTATCTGTTCGAATTACTAATGAGTTTGCTGCTATTCTTGAATATTATATGAAAGGCAAAAAAGAAAATGATTTTATTTTTCCTATTGGGTATGATGGTTCTGTAGCAACGTTCAAGAAGTATAGTTCTGATAGGAGGTTGGTTAATAAATTACTAAAAAAGATTGCCGAAGATGCTGGCATCGAAGAAAAGATAACTTCCTATTATATTCGTCATTCTTGGGCAACTATTGCTAAGAACATGGGTATTTCCACAGAAATTATTAGTGAAGGTTTGGGACATCACTCCATAAAAACTACTGAAGTTTACTTAAAAAGTTTTGACAATTCTGTATTGGATGATGCAAACGAACTAATTGTTTCTTAGAGTTGAAGTCTTTCTTGAATAAGTACATAGGTTGTCCCCAAATCTTACCATAACTTACCTGCGCACGGATCCTGTTTCGATTTTATAGTGTTCCGGTAGATAAGCGTTAAGTAAAATCGAAATAGGGCGCACACTACTTTTGATTTGGAACACTATTTTTTTCCTTTATCCATTTTTGATACGATTCGTAGTGTTCGGGCTTTTGGTCAAAATACCCTTTAAGGTTTGAAATTGCCTGTTGCTTTCCATCGGCAAATGCTCGTTCCCGAATATCGGGTGTTCGGGATACCCTAAAAGCCAGATAGCCGATGATTACCAAAGAAATAATCCAAATTGAATAGTGCAGCCATAGCTGTACTTTGGTAACCAGCCTCGCTTTTGTAATGCGCTTCTCAATATTTCTTAGGGATTCTTGAAGTTTCAAATTATTCTGTTTCTC
>Ga0075117_1000820_pt1 | contig 20402 bp, 15 predicted proteins | sample AntAceMetag02UKJ_FD_69789 | JGI IMG/M metagenome (GOLD analysis project Ga0075117, IMG submission 69789) | Saline lake microbial communities from Ace Lake, Antarctica - Antarctic Ace Lake Metagenome 02UKJ | ecosystem: Environmental > Aquatic > Non-marine Saline and Alkaline > Saline | place... | reverse complement strand
AAATTTTTAACTTTATAGGAAATCCTATAATAGCCTTATGTATAAGTACTTTATTGGCCGTTTATACGCTTGTTCCTTTCCTGAATAAGCAGGAGACGTCTAAAAGACTGGAAGAAGGCCTACGTTCGGCAGGTATTATTTTGATGGTAACGGGTGCTGGTGGTGCACTGGGCTTCGTGGTGCGAGAGAGTGGAGCAGGGGCTGATTTAGCGACTCAAATGGTAAACCTACCTTTTTCTCCTATTATGATTCCATTTTTGGTAGCTACGGTCATTCGCCTAATTCAAGGTTCAGGTACAGTGTCCATGATTACGGCAGCATCCATCACTGCCCCCATTTTAGAGTTTACTCCAGATGTAAACATGCTTTTTGCTGCTCAAGCAGCTGTTTTAGGTTCCTTCTTTTTTAGCTATTTCAATGACAGTCTTTTTTGGGTGGTAAATAGGATGATGGGAATTGTTAATGTAAAACAGCAATTACTAACATGGTCTGTACCAACAACGATCGCCTGGGCCATTGGTGGAATTTTGATCAGCATTATAAACCTTGTTTTTGGAACTGGTGGATCTTTGCTCGATCCGCTCATTCCAATTGGAGGGTTGCTTTTACTTTATTTAGCCATAAAACTTAGGCCGACGTCACGCTAATTAAAATAGGCATTAATATGTGGACTATAAAAGCGTAAGTCTACTATAAATTTGGTGTAAAAATTATCATCTAGGAAAAGAAAGGCTTGTTTTAGGACCACTACAGCGTTCAATATAAAATTCGGTTAGAGCTATTAGCTCAGATTCAATTATAATAGGTTAATTGAATAAAAGACTGAATGGAGCGTCTTTTCAAGGTTTAGCTCATCCTCACTTAGTGACATTCCTATGCCGGAATATGCAAACGTTAATTTCTTTAATAATGGAGTCTTTAAATTTGAGTTCTTTCAAAAGTTATAATAGAGGACTTGACTTAGCTATTTCTTCAAAACCATGATTATACCGTCTTTATCACTGCTATCAAAGTCCTAATAATAAAGGTATTCGAGTCTTTATTTAGTGTTTTTTTGAAAATAGTGTAGATAATGTTTTAAGTATATTTTGTTCAATTTTTAGAGAAAGAAAAACGTTAGATAAAGTCTACTAACAATTATCATTTTAGGCCCAGACATCTTCGTCTGGACAGGGTTGTATTTTGAAACAGTCTAATGACTTGATGCGTTAAATTTGGAAAATACGTACATCTGAAATGAAATTTTGCAAAAAAAACACATCCCTTTTTGCACGCATCAGCTAGTACAAAAAACACCCAACTCTTTGAAGGAGAATAAATCACCCCTCATTAAGAATAAACTTATTAGTAAGAAAATCCTCGCTTTGGTGAGGTGGAATTATTTTAAATGGTTCAATTCTGATGAAAAGTATCGGTCACAAATCTTAAAACATTAGGAAGCTCCATTCGCCAGTATTTCCAGCTGTGACTTCCGCTATTGATTCTAAATTCGTGGGGCACTTCTTTTTTACGTAATGCTATATGAACTAAGCTATTACCTTCATAGAGGAAGTCATCATCACCAATACTGAAATACCATTTGACAGACTTCATGTCTTCCACTTTCATATTACCAATGACTTGTAAAGAGCTGTGTTTTTGTAAATAAGCTGTTATTTGGGCATCAGAATAGGAAGTTCCGAAACGATTGAATCGTTCTTTTGAAGATTCTAAAGTATAGTTTCTTACCGAGGCACTTAATGGGCATGCCGACGAAAAGAGCTCTGGATGATGCATAGCGTAATAAAAGGAACCACCACCACCCATGGAAAGTCCTGCAACAGCTCGGTAGCGTTTCTCTTTCTTAATTCGATATTTTTTTTCCACATATGGCATCAATTCTTCGAAGAAAAAATCTTCATAAAGCCAAGTGTTATCTGGCGAATTAAAATATCCTCTTTGACCTGTGTCAGCATCAGGCATTATAATGATCATGGCTGTAGCATTTCCATTATTAATAGCCTTGTCAGCTATGTTTTTAACTTCGCCAAATTGAATCCAGCCCGTATGGTCATCGCCACCACCATGTAAAAGGTAAAGTACAGGATAACTCCTATCAGAGCTTTCATATCCAGGTGGTAAATAGACTGCATATTTTCTTTCCATTTTTAGAATATCGCTGTCTAAGCTCAGATTGTCGTAGACGATACCGCTTTGACCAAAACAGTTAAGCGTAAATAATAGTGATAAGGCTAGGGGTAATATATTCTTCATTTTATTAGAGTTGAATGGTAAATAATTTAGAGCTTTAACTATTTAGCATAAACAGCAGCCCAAGTCTTTTCCGCCAAAGCCTTAGTTTTTAGAATGCCTTCCCGAGACGAAAGATTATTTCCTTCATATTCTACACCCAAATAACCATTATAGCCTGCATCTTTCATGATTTGGAAGAATCTAGGGAAATCTAAGTCAGGTTCGTTGCCTAAAGAATCAAACTTAAATGCCTTGACACTCACTCCTTTGGCTGTGCTTATCAACTCTTCGAACCCTTGGTAGTAATCATATTCTTTGGCACATGGTCCCCAAATAGCTCCGCTTTTTGTTTCATAACACCAATTATGGAAATCGTCTAAACTTCCGACATTTTTATCTGAAAGTTGAGCTATTAAATCTACTAGCCATGCTCCATGGCTAGACATACCGCCATGGTTTTCTATAATGAGTTTTACACCCACTTCATTCGCATAATCTGCTAATCTACCTATGCCATCTATGGCTTGGGTCATCATTTGCTCTGGCGTTCCATCACCATGAGCATTTACTCTCATGCTAGTGCAGCCTAAATATTTGCTAGCATCTAACCATTTTTTACCGAGTTCTACGGCGGCGTTTCTTTCTTCCTCATTGGAAGCACATAAATGACCTATTTCGTCCACCTGAATCATTAAACTCAAAATACCAGCTTTCTCAGCGGCATTTTTTAGACTGTCTAAGTACGTAAAGTCTGTTACCTTATCCTGAAAAAACTGAGAGACGTATTCTACCCCTTCAAAATCCATTTCAGCAGCGGCATTGATAAAATCTACTGTATTCATTTCTCCTGCCTTTAAATCTCTGTTAAAAGACCACTGGGCAAGGGAATATTTAGGCTTGGCCGTTTCTATTTCAGTTTCTTTGGATTCATGAGAGCAGGAGAGCAGCAGAAGAGGAATAACAAGACTGGGAATAAGACTTTTTAAAGTTTTCATAAAATTAGGATTGGTTGAATATGAAGGACAATTTAAGTTCTTTTAAGACAACTCTCCTAGAATATGGTTTTAGTATCAGTTTTAGAAAAAAAAAGCGAGTCCCAGGGAAATTCTGAAACTCGCTTTTGAATATTACAAAGCTAAACTTACTTAGCCTCTGGGTCTGATTCTGTTACTTCTTCAAAGTTTACGTCTGTTACGCCTTCATCTTCAGAAGGAGCACCTGAATCAGGTCCTGGAGCACCGCCCGTTGGGTCGCCACCGCCAGCTGCCTGCTCTGCAGCATAAATTTCTTGAGAAGCAGCTTGCCATGCAGCATTAATTTTCTCCATAGCTCCATCAATAGCTGTTAAGTCTGCCGTGGCGTGAGCCGCTTTAAGCTCTGTCAAAGCACCTTCAATAGCCGTTTTGTTTGGCTCAGAAAGCTTATCTCCGTACTCTTTCAATTGCTTCTCTGTAGAGAATACCATTGCGTCAGCTGCATTGATTTTCTCAATCTTCTCTTTTGCCGCCTTATCCGACTCTTCGTTGGCTTTGGCCTCATCACGCATTTTTTGGATTTCCTCATCAGATAGTCCAGAAGAAGCCTCAATACGGATTTTTTGCTCTTTGCCAGTTCCTTTGTCCTTAGCAGTAACATTTAAGATACCGTTGGCATCTACGTCAAAAGTTACTTCAACCTGAGGAATACCTCTGCCTGCTGGTGGAATGCCATCTAGGTGAAATCTTCCCAAAGACTTGTTTTGATTAGCTAATGGACGCTCACCTTGCAAAACATGTAATTCTACAGAAGGTTGATTATCCGCAGCAGTAGAGAATACTTCTACTTTATTTGTTGGTATAGTGGTATTCGCTTCAATCATCTTCGTGAATACACTTCCCATAGTTTCGATTCCTAAAGAAAGAGGAATTACGTCTAAAAGAAGGATGTCTTTTACTTCACCCGATAACACACCACCTTGAATAGCAGCTCCTACAGCCACAGCCTCATCAGGGTTTACACCTTTTGACGGCTTTTTGCCCCAGAATTTTTCTACTTCTTCCTGCACCTTTGGCATACGAGTAGAACCACCCACTAAGATAATCTCATCTATTTGACTGTTTGAGGTACCTGCATTTTTCATGGCTCTCTTACATGGCTCCATCATTCTTGTGAACAATGTATCCGCTAGTTGCTCAAACTTCGCTCTTGATAATGACCTGACTAAGTGCTTAGGTACACCATCCACAGGGAAGATATATGGCAAATTGATTTCTGCTTGAGAAGAACTAGAAAGCTCCATCTTTGCTTTTTCAGCGGCTTCCTTTAAACGTTGAAGAGCCATAGCATCATGACGTAAATCAACACCTTCGTCTTTCTTAAACTCGTCTGCCAGCCATTCTATAATTACTTGGTCAAAGTCGTCTCCACCTAAATGGGTATCACCATCTGTAGCTTTTACTTCAAAGACACCGTCTCCTAATTCCAAAATAGATACGTCAAAAGTTCCTCCACCAAGGTCAAAAACGGCTATGGTAGAATCTTTGCCTTGCTTATCCAGGCCATAAGCCAATGCGGCTGCAGTAGGCTCGTTAATAATTCTCTTTACATCTAAGCCCGCAATAGTACCGGCTTCTTTAGTGGCTTGCCTTTCAGAATCATTAAAATAAGCAGGTACTGTAATGACAGCCTCCGTTACTTCTGTTCCTAAATAGTCCTCAGCAGTTTGCTTCATTTTTTGTAGAATGAAAGCAGAAATCTCCTGTGGCGTGTATTGTCTATCACCTATTCTTACTCTAGGAGTATCATTACTGCCTTTTTCTACATCATATGCTATGGTTTTAAGTTCTGAACTTACTTCAGAATACTGTTTACCCATGAAACGCTTTACAGAAGCAATCGTATTTTTTGGATTAGTAATGGCTTGACGTTTTGCAGGAGCACCTACTTTTTTGTCGCCATTTTCTAGAAAAGCTACAATTGAAGGTGTAGTCCTTGCTCCCTCGCTGTTGGCGATGACAACAGGCTCGCTTCCTTCCATCACTGCCACACAGGAGTTAGTCGTTCCTAAGTCAATTCCTATAATTTTCCCCATGTTATATTTTTTAGTTTTATTAATTCAAAATCATGTTATACCACTTGATGAACAATCAATATGCCAAGGCGAGAACGGGAATAATTTTGTGACAGTTTGTCAGGAATACGATTTTTTTGGCAGAAAAATTCAGGGACAGCCCCCAATTGTTGCCGAAAAGACAGAGCCCGCCTTTATTTCAAAGCCAGGATTAAGCGTGATTTTTTGACCAGCTTTAAATATGGCTCCAGAGGGATTAAAGATTTTATGACTTGCTTTAATGCTTGTAGAGGCAAAGAAATTAAATGACGAGCTACTGTAATTGATATCATCTAGGAAAGAAACTAGCGTAAAGCTGTTTGGGCAATCTGGAATCACGTTAACTTTGATGGTGTTTGAGGTGCCACTGTAACAGTTAGAATTTTTACAGAAAGCAAAATAGGAGCTCGTATCCGTTGGAGAAGCCATTAAAGTAGATGCGGTACTCGTATTTTGCCATTCTAAGACATACGGACTTACACAGGCAGTAGAACTAAAAGAAACACGTTGGCCTTTATTAATAAGTATATTGGTAGATGTGCTAATATTTGGAGGAGTTGGCTTTCTAATTCCTCTTAAGTAGAAATTAGCAGAATCTGCACAAGAGCCTCCTCCCCCCCAGACATACCGGAGTAACACGTACCCATCACTCCCAAATATCACTTCTCCAGTACTTGGGTTACTGAGAGAGAAAGTAACAGAATCAGGTTTAGAAATAAGCTTATATGTTCCTCCTGAAATATTTGATATTGGCGTGGCATTGTCACCTATACACACTTCGAGGTCTCCTGTATATAAAATCGATATTTGTACAGTCGAAACCACTGTGTCAATCTTAGAGGATTCATAACCATTTACATCTATGGCCTTCACACTTAAAGTATAGGCTGTTTTTCTAACTAGCCCATTAAATTTGTAGGTCAAAGTTCCGGCAGGCACTGAACTTTGAAAAACATTATTTTTAAATAATTTGTAGGAAACTATCCCATTTAAATCGTTAGCTGCTGTCCAGTTTAGTTCCAAGCATTTAGTAGACAAAACAGAAAGAGACAAGTTTTTGGGTGAATCATAAATGATTCTTGCATTGGCCCAATTTGCCTGATTGGTCGCCAGAGTTCCACCGCTATTTTCCACCACCAGTTTTATACTCGAATATCCTGCAATATTTACATCAATATTGATAGCATTAGATGTGTGTGTTAAAAAAGAACTGGTATATATCAAGGTATCTTCGCCATAAACCTTAAATTTCACACTCGCTCCAGAAAAAGAATCATCATCAATGCCTATAGAGGCTTTAAATCTAGAGGAAAAACCGGTGGGCATTTTGTATACCGTTTCCGAACCGGAATGAGTTCCAATTCCTTTAGGATACGAAATCCCATTTATTTCCATTAAAGAGCCATCACCGTCTCCAGAGGAACCAACGCTTTGATCAAAAGATACGGGCCCTAGTCCGTTTAAGATACTGTAAGGTGTATAGTCTGAGAGGTATAAACTATCCACATAAGCGGTTGAAATAGACTGCTGACTTAATAAATTAGAAATGTTAACAGCAGGACTAAATACTATATTATTATTCGACAAAGTCATATAACATCTGACAGTTCCAGAAGTTGCGGTATAAAATCTATCGCTGTCCACCACAGGACTATCAAAGTTATCTCCGTTTACCCATTTATATGATGTGTAGCCCAATGGAGCCGTTAGGGATACGTTATTTCCAGAAATACTTGTTTCTATTTCTGGGATGGCATTAGATTCGTAGGGGACAGATAAATCATAAAAAGATTCGGTATTACCACTATACATTTCTGTAAAAAGGGCTGTTGACCATTTGTCGGCTACGGTTATAAGACCAGAATTAATAAAGTGAACATCTCCTGATGCCTCTCTTTTGTCGCCAATGACATCATCGGTAAAAGGTCCTGAGAATACCTTATTGGAGGTATTTATGATATTATTTTGAGCGGTAATGACATTAGGAGAAGTCTCATTATTTATATATGAGGCCCTTGAAACAACCCAGTTTATATTTTTTCCAAAATCGTTTCGGGTAATATCAATGATACTATCCAGCCTATTGTATGTATTAGAAAGCGATGTACCTAGAGCAGTTTCAGACTCTCCTTGATGCCAGAGGATAGCTCTAATACCAAAAATAGAATTGTAATATTGAATGGTTTTCGTAAAAACTCCGTACGGACTACCAACGCCAGAAGGAAAGGAAGGGTTTATTCCCATACATACTTGTGATCCAGTAAAAGGGTGATTGGTAGGGTTACCCATTGAGCTTGCTAAGAAATTAGTAAGACTAGCACCTGAGGTTGCTGCATTAAAAAATGCAACAGGAACTCCATTTTCTGTAACAAGATTATCTCCCAATCGACCATAAATCCAGGAACCTAAGCCATGCTGTCCGACATTGCTGCCTGATACAATTTTAGATAGGGACGGAAAAGGAGGTGTTTCTTGGGAGCAAGAATCAATATAATTATGAGAAATTACTTTTTCAGAGACTGCACTTACCTCACCACTTCCAGAAAGGCCCTGAGCGTTGGATTGCCCAAATGCCAAATAAACGTCTCCAACCCCTACACGATCAACAAAAGATGATCTCAAAACACTACCGGTATTAACTAGTCTAACTTCTAAGGTGTACCAGCCAGTAGGTACACTGCTTAACTGGCCGAAGTACTTTCCTTTAGAAGGATTGCTCTCTATAATGGTCCAGTCGAATCCTGAAACGGGAGTTGAGGTACTTGGAATAACTAATCTTGCCTGAACAGAAGTGACAATAGGATTTAAATAGGCTCCAGCTATATATAGGTCTGTTTCATCTCCTGCACTTCTTTGAAAAACAGAATTACTAACAGGCAAATCAATGCTAACCTGTGCCCTAACATTAAAAATAGTTGAAAGAAAAATTAAAAGTAATCTAAGGACTCTAATCTTCAAAATATTAGTCGTATATCAATTGCTATAGTTGGTATGCCCAAACTACATACAATATTACCGAATATTGAGTTGCCTGACATGGCAAAATCCATTACTTTATTAAACGGTAATTCAGATACAAAAATAGACCTCCAAAATGGAGGTCTATTTTTAAAGATACTTATGTAATATCTCCTATTTAACTTTTTCTACTACTGCCTTAAAAGCATCAGGGTGATTCATTGCTAAATCAGCCAATACTTTACGGTTTAAATCAATACCAGCTAAAGATACCTTATTCATAAAAACTGAATAAGACATTCCGTGCTGTCTTGCACCTGCGTTAATACGAACTATCCACAATTTGCGGAAATTTCTTTTCTTTTGCTTACGGCCTATATAGGCGTAACACAATGCTTTTTCAACAGCGTTTTTCGCTACTGTCCAAACATTTTTTCTTCTACCAAAGTATCCTTTGGCAAGTTTAAGCACTTTTTTTCGTCTTGCTCTCGACGCTACATGATTGACACTACGTGGCATAATCTTTACGTTTTTTGACTGGAGGCGTCACAATTTCTTGTAATCTTTTTAGCCTTTTGTCGGGTGAAACAATTGAACCAATAAATTGAAAATTAAAGAGCCAAAAGGCTTTTAATACGATTTTCGTCTGACTTAGAAACAAGCGTGCTACTAGCTAGGATAGACTTACGTTTTTTTGACTTCTTAGTCAAAATATGACTATGAAATGCATGCTTACGCATAATCTTACCCGTTCCAGTAATTTTGAAACGCTTCTTCGAACCAGAATTTGTTTTTTGCTTTGGCATCGATTTAAAACAGTTTTAGTACAAAAAAGTTAATTGGACTGCAAAAGTACTCAATTATAGAATAATTTCAAAGCTAAAGTTTTTTTCTTCCTTCGCACCAAATGGAGTTAGAATTCGCCTAATTTTGTAAGACACATTAGTGAATCTTAAACTTACCTAAACCCTCCCTGAATTGTTGTTTTAATCGTTTGTAGATTAATTGATTAGCTTGAATAAATTAGCCTAATTTAAAACATAAAGTTCACCTAGTTTCCATGCAGTTTTCTCACCTTCATAACCACACCCAGTTTTCTTTACTAGACGGAGCTTCTAGCGTTAAAAAGATTTTTGAGAAAGCCAAGGCAGATAATATGCCTGCAGTGGCTATTACAGACCATGGTAACATGTTTGGGGTATTTGATTTTGTAGCCAATGCCTCCAAGTTTGGAATTAAACCTATTGTTGGGTGTGAGTTATACGTGGTTGAGGATCATCACATCAAAACCTTTACGAAAGAAAAGAAGGATAAAAGATATCATCAATTACTCTTAGCAAAATCTCCTCAGGGCTATAAAAACCTGATTAAATTATGCTCTCTGGGGTATATGGAAGGCCTTTATAGTAAGTATCCAAGGGTAACAAAGGCTTTAATTGAGAAGTATAAGGAAGGGCTTATTGCTACCACATGTTGTCTAGGAGCCCGCGTGCCTCAAGAAATTCTACGACATGGAGAAGAGGCAGGGAAAAAGGAGTTTAAGTGGTGGCTTGATAGATTTGGCGAGGACTATTATATAGAAATCCAGCGTCATGATATTCCTGATCAAAATAAGGTTAATAAAGTTCTGACTAAATGGGCAAAGGAGTTTGGGGTAAAAGTTATTGCGTCCAATGATTCTCATTATGTAGACCAAGAAGATTGGGTGGCACATGATATTTTATTGTGTGTAAATACCAATGAAAAGATGTCTACGCCTAAAATGAAAGACTATGATGACGAGTCTGATGGAGCGAATAGGAAGGGTCGTTTTGCTTTTTATAACGACCAGTTTTACTTCAAGACCACGGCAGAAATGTCTCAGACTTTCATGGATATGCCTGAAGCTCTGGACAATACCAATGAGATAGTAGGAAAGGTAGAGACCCTGGAATTAAAGCAGGATATTATGCTGCCTAATTTTCCAATACCAGATGAGTTTAAGAAACACGCCGATGACAAGTTAAATCAATGGGAGTATTTACAGCACCTTACCTATGAAGGTGCTAAAAAGCGATACGGAGAAATAAGAGAAGAGGTCAAGGAAAGGATAGACTTTGAGCTTTTCACTATTAAAACCATGGGCTTTGCGGGTTATTTCCTTATTGTGATGGATTTCATAGAGGCAGGTAGAAACTTAGATGTTATGATAGGCCCAGGAAGGGGTTCCGCCGCCGGATCTGTGGTAGCCTATTGCATCAAGATTACCAACATAGACCCTATAAAGTACAATCTGCTGTTTGAGCGTTTTCTGAATCCAGACAGAAAGTCAATGCCCGATATTGATACTGACTTTGATGATGAAGGTCGTCAAAAAGTAATAGATTATGTGGTAAATAAATATGGTAAAAATCAAGTTGCTCAGATTATCACCTATGGAACAATGGCCACTAAATCGGCCATAAAAGATGTGTCTAGGGTTATGGAACTGCCACTGGCAGACGCCAACTATATCGCCAAAATGGTGCCTGACAAACCTTCTTACGGAATGAATTTCAGTAAGTTGATTCATTTTCCAGAAAAAGGCCCTAAGAGTTTGGCTTCTATGGGTTTAAGCCCTGAAGAAGTCACCAATGTTAATAAAATAAGAGAGCTTTATCACGGACCCACTCTAGAAGGCAAAGTTTTAAAGCAAGCAGAAAAGCTCGAAGGTACCGTTAGGAATACGGGAATTCACGCGGCAGGTATCATCATTGCCCCGCACGATTTATCTGATATAGTTCCTGTAAGTAAATCCAAGGATTCTGAGCTTTTGGTTACTCAATATGAGGGTAAAATTATTGAGGAAGCTGGAGTTATAAAAATGGACTTTTTGGGTCTGCGTAACCTTACTATCATCAAAGAAAGCCTTCGGATGATTACGGAAAATCATGGTCAAGGAATTGATATAGAAAATGCTACCTCAAAGCAGAAACGTACTTTGGACTTGATAGAGAATGGCATCGACTATATTCCATTAGACGATCCTGAGACTTATCAGCTTTTTCAGCGAGGAGAGACTAACGCCATTTTTCAGTTCGAATCCGATGGAATGAAAAAGTACATGAAGGAACTCAAACCTGACCAGTTTGGTGATCTCATTGCCATGAACGCCCTCTATCGTCCTGGGCCCATTGCTTATATTCCAGACTTCATTTTAAGAAAGCATGGAAAGCAGGCTATCACCTATGATTTGCCTGAAATGGAGGAGTATTTGGCAGAGACTTACGGGATTACCGTTTATCAGGAGCAAGTCATGTTGCTTTCGCAAAAACTAGCCAATTTTACAAAGGGAGATGCCGATGTGCTGAGAAAGGCCATGGGTAAAAAGCAGTTGGACGTTCTGAATAAGCTTAAAAGTAAGTTTTTAGAAGGAGGAGCGGCCAATGGGCACCCGGCAGAAACGCTGGGGAAAGTATGGAAAGACTGGGAGGCCTTTGCTCAATATGCTTTTAATAAGTCGCACTCCACTTGCTATGCTTTTGTGGCTTACCAAACGGCTTACCTAAAAACACATTATCCTTCAGAGTATATGGCAGGGGTTTTGACCTCGTCACTCGGGAATATTGACAAAATCACCTTCTTCATGGAGGAGTGCCGGGCTCAGGGATTGCCGGTGTTAGGGCCAGATGTCAATGAGTCTGCCAAAAGATTTGGAGTAAATTCTAATGGAGAGATTCGTTTTGGCCTTGCTGGAATAAAAGGAAGTGGAGACGCTGCTGTGGATGATATTATAGCGAGTAGGGCAGAAGGCCCTTATAAAACCATCTATGACTTCATGAAGCGAATAAACCTAAGGACAGTCAATAAAAAGACCTTAGAATCTTTAGTTTATGCTGGCGGATTTGATTGTTTTGAAGACTTTCATAGAAGCCAATACTTTGCTCAGTATTCACAGGGAGGTAATTTTATAGAAATGCTTATCCGTTACGCCAATAAAATCCAAGAAGATGAACGTTCCGCTCAGGCATCGTTATTTGGTGATTCGGCAGGCGGTGGTGCTGTGCCAAGTCCTGTTCCTGAACAAGTAGATCCTTGGGGCAATATAGAACGACTGAAGTATGAAAAGGAAGTGGTTGGTTTCTATATTTCAGGACATCCCTTGGACCAATTCTCTATTGAAATGAGTCTTTGTAAGCCATTAGATACGCTTATTGCTCCAGAAAATAAGGATAGAGACTTTAATATCGGTGGTGTAATAACGGCCGTTCAGCATAGGCAATCTAAGAATGGTAATCCTTTTGCTATTTTTAAACTGGAGGACTATGCAGGTTCTTTAGAAATGATGCTTTTTGGTAAAGACCATGTGGCCTTCAATAATTTCTTAATGGAGGGTCAGTTTCTTTTTATTAGAGGCAGAATTCAAGCAAGATGGAATAGGGAAGACGAGCTAGAATTCAAACCGAAAGAAATGCAGCTCCTCTCAGAAGTCAAGGCCGAAAGATTTAAGGAAGTTAATCTGAAAATAGATTTAAGTAAAATCAATGAGACTTTCATTAAAAATCTCAGAAAGGTGAGTAATGACCATCCTGGGATTTTTGAAATGAAGTTTAGCATCTACGATAATGATGAAAAACTAAACCTTAATCTGTTTAGCAGAAATTCGAAAGTAGACATCAATAAGGAAGTCTACCAAGAATTAAAGGAACTTTTGGGCGAAGGGAATGTGAGTTTTGCTTAAATTCTTTTACGCCTTGCTTTTCAGAGCCTTAAGTTCTTCTACTTTTAACGCAGCTTGCTCTGGCCATTTAGCTGGGTTATAAGCATTGTATCTGGTTCCTCCTTTTGCCACCATCATTGTTTGAATAGCGGCTGGCACTGCCTTCGCTAATTTCGCAAAAGTATCTATCCCGTCTTCTTTTAAGAAAGATTCTATCTTTGGACCAATACCTTCAATAAGTTTAAGATTATCTCCCACTCGAGGAGATTTTGCAGCTCTTTTAGGGGCTGAACTCACCTTTATAGCTTGTTTAGGGGCAGTCACAGGTTTAGATGCTGAGGTTGTAGCTGCCGTCTTTTTTACTACTTTATTAATAGGCTTCGACCGTTTTGTTGCAGGCTTTACTTTTGAGGATGTTACTGTCTCAGTTGTTTTTACTGCTTTAACTGGTGACTTAGTTTCGTTTTTTGCTGATGACTTAGACGTAGTTTTGGGCGTTACTTTTGGACGAATTGTTTTGGCTTTTTCTTTTACTGGGCTCTTGGCCTTAGTGGATGGCTTTTTAGAGGTAGGTTTTGCGGGTTTTGAAGTTGCCTTCTTACTCTTTGCAGCAGTTTTAGAAACTAACTCCTTCTTTTCTAGAGCGTTGTTTGATTTAGGTGAAGGCGTTGTTTCTGTGTTGTTAGATTTCTTTTTCTTCTTTTTTGACTTAGCACCCGATTTACCATCCTTTAAGTCTACTAGGGCTTTCACAAGTGCCTTCAAATCAGATTTAGAAGGGATTTCTTTCTTATTCCAAATTTGCTTTACTAAGTCGCCCAATTTATCAGCTTCCCCCTCTTTATGCTTAAAGAGTAGGTCGAAACTCGAAAACGTCTCACCATTTTCTTTATACTTTTTATTGAAGGCAATAGATTCCACCTTTTTAACACTTTTGGTGAACGCTTTTAACATCTTACTGGATAACTTATTATTCGACATGTTTTTGGATTTTTATATTCTAGCTAGTGAATCAAAATTATATTCACTGTCTAAACTTAGTAATTATTTAATACTAAATAGGGGATACACCCATAATAGTAACATTGTGATGTTCTTAGAGTTTTAGATAGGCTCTTTTTTTCTATTTGAAAAATGATATATGTCAGGTTCATGTTCGGAGACACTTCATAGAAGGGCTTGAGAAAGATTGGAACTAATCATAAGTAGGCATATGTTACTAATTCGAACTTAATCAATGAATAGAAATGGCAGGTAAAGCAATCGAAATAAACGACGCAAATTTTAAAGAATTAATAGCTTCAGAAAAACCAGTTTTGGTAGATTTCTGGGCAGAATGGTGCGGACCATGTAAGATGATCGGGCCAGTAGTAGAAGAAATAGCAGGAGAGTACGAAGGAAAAGCCACTGTAGGTAAAATGGATGTAGATGCTAATAGCAGTACTCCTATGGAATTTGGTATTCGCTCTATCCCAACTTTGATGATTTTCAAAGGTGGAGAAATGGTAGACAAGATAGTTGGGGCAGTGCCTAAGCACGTTTTAATACAGAAGCTGGAAGCAGCAATGTAATAATTCTCAAGAATTTTAAAAAGCCCGTTTCTTTAGAGAGACGAGCTTTTTTATTCTCAAATCTTTATGAGAAATCCGTATTTATTTTGTTTTTATTGTGCCGTTTTTATAAAGCTCAAGGGCTTCATTAAGCAATAATCGAATGGTGACTATGTGCAAATCTTCTTCTGGATTTACCCTAAAGACTTTCATTCTAACTCTAGTACCTTCCTCTAATTGCGGATGATGTAAGTGTTTGCCTTCTACAAAAAGTATATAGGGATCTTTGGTTTTCTTATCTGTCCAGAGGTAGCAAAACATCTTCTTTTTATAACAGAAACATGGCATTCCCCATTTTTGAGTTTCAGTCACATCAGGATCTTGCCCAAGAATTATACTTCGCAAAGCAAGCAAACAACTTTTGTTTGGCTCAGGCTGATTTAAATAGTAATGTTCTATGTCCTTCATTTTTGGTCTTTAATTCAGGTCAAAATAAAGGTTTTTTTTGACAGAGGTATGTCAGGAGACTTTGGAATCAATTTCTGAAACGTCCGTACAATTATTACGGTACTACCTCACCAAAAGCACGAAGACCAAGGCAACAACAGCGGGCATGGCTTGTGTAAAGAAGATTTTCTTTGAGGCTGTTAAGGCTCCATATATACCCGCCACAATGACACAACCTAAAAAGAAGATGGCTATGGTGGTGCTCCACTCTTGGTTTGAAATGAAAAAGCTCCAAATGAGTCCTGCGGCCAAAAAACCATTGTAAAGACCTTGATTTGCAGCCATGGCTTTAGTCGGCGTAAATAAATCATCTGGCAATGCACCCCTAAATGTCTTTCTCCCTAAGGTTTCCCAAGCAAACATTTCCATGTAAAGAATGTACAAGTGCTCGAAAGCAACGAGTCCAATTAAGATTTGAGCAATGAGGTTCATATGGGGTTTTAGTTTTGTTTACTAAAAGTACTGAAAAACCTCTAAAGAGAGTACTTATGCTTCCAGACCAATCTTATAGGTAGATAAAGCTCTCTCACGAGCAAACTTATGATCTACCATCGGGGCTGGGTAGGTCAGGGATTGAAACTCAGGAACCCATTTTTTTATATACTTCAATTCTTTATCAAACTTCTTTACTTGCTCCGTTGGGTTAAATATTCTAAAATATGGTGCTGCATCACAGCCAGTCCCCGCGGACCACTGCCAGTTGCCGTTATTGGAAGCTAATTCATAGTCGAGAAGTTTTTTAGCGAAGTAAGCCTCACCCCATTTCCAGTCTATTAGTAAATGTTTACAAAGAAAACCTGCTGTAATCATTCTGACACGATTGTGCATGTAGCCTGTGGTATTTAACTGCCTCATTCCTGCGTCTACTATAGGATATCCTGTATTTCCTTCACACCAACGTTCAAAATCTTCCGAATTATTTCGCCAAGTTATGTTGTCGTACTTTGCTTTAAAATTTGCTGCCACAACCTTAGGGAAGTTGTAGAGGATTTGCATAAAAAACTCACGCCAGACGAGCTCATTTAGAAATGTTTCGTTCTTGTGTAGTTTTAAAGCTATAGAACGAATACTTACCGTTCCAAACCTGAGGTGAGGGCCTAAATAAGAGGTAGCATCGTTGTATGGAATGTTTCTTTCTTCCTGATAGTTATCCAAATCCTCTAGCTTAAAATCATTTACAAGTATATCAGAAGCTGAAAATCCGAATTCTTCAAGGCTGGGAAATACGCTCTTTTGTATGAAGTAATTGGTTTCGTTTTCTGAAAAACAAGAACTTAAACTTTCTAAAGTAAATTTAGAACGCCATTTGTTTTTATAAGGCGTGTATACAGTGTAAGGCGAATTATCATCTTTTAGAACTTCGTGCCCTTCAAAAATCACTTGGTCTTTATAACTTTTAAACCTTACATTTTCTTTTAACAGAAGAACTTCTATCTCTTTATCCCTTGTTTTAGCATAAGGTTCGTAATCTCTATTGTTGTAAACCGTATCTATATCGTAATCTTCAATGAGCTGTCCCCAAACAGCACTGGTAGTTCCTTTAAGAACTAAAAGGGAAGTGTTTTTTCTACCTAAGGTTTCATTGAGAAGATTTAAACTTTGATATATAAAACTTATTCTAGCGTCATTCTCTGGGAGTTCACTGATAATGTCATCATCAAATATAAAGATGGGTAAAACAGGATAATCGCCTTTTAGAGCATTGTACAATCCTATATTATCTTCCAGTCGTAAGTCACGACGAAACCAGAAAATGGAGATTTTGTTATTCATTTTTTTCCCAAAGCTTCACTTGCAAGTTAGCTTATCAACGCAACAACCCATAGTTATGTCTAATATATTTTAGATATAGTTGTACAATAGCAATTGGAACTTAAGGTGTTCAGGTTGATGTTAAACTCATCTTCAAAGTATTTCCATAAAGTGCATATAAGAGCTGTAAATTTCACCGGTGTATGAATTTGAATAAGTCTGCTGAAATAGTTCTGATGTAAATAAAGCTTAAGAAGCGTTTTAGTTCTTTTAGAGCTCTGAATGTTTTTTTACTTCTACTATGAATTTCCTGAAAAAGAGTTGGTTTGATTTATCTTCGTTCACGGCCAGAGTCCAATAATTAAGTTCTGCAGGGCTAAATTGACTTGTGTAACAATTTATAGAGGCAATCATCTTTTGACTGTCAATCTCTGAATAAGAAATTTGAAAGTCCAAAGCAGAGTCATTCACTTGGGTGAGTTCCCCCCATCTAAGCTTTTCAACTTGTTGCTTGGCTCCAGCTAAAGAAATATAGATCTATGTCATGAATCATTCTTGTTTGAAGCAAAAATTCCGTCGTTAAATTTCCCGCCATCCGATGATCTGAATATCCAGTATCTCTTTGAGACCCCAAAGTGATGATTTTAGTAGGTTTAATGCTCTGGAATTCTTCTCGTAGTTTAATTTTCAAGTTGCTTACTTGTTCATAGACTTGTCCTTTGCATTTTAAGCCTAAACCATCTTGCTTACCAAGCATAATAAGGGCGTAAATGTCTAAGTTTATGCAAGGGTATTTTGCCTCTGATTCCCGAAAGGACAACAGTGAATCTCCTGCTGGAATTCCTGCATGATCTGTATCTCCAAACTGACCATCTTTAGCGATGAGTAAAGAGACGGAATCGGTCTTGTCATAGTTGGCTAAAACCGTCCCTGTAGTAGTCTCATCATCCGGGTGCGGCACTATCACTAATATTCTTTCAGTTGTTTTTTCTAATTGGCAGGCTAGGAGTAAACTAGAGCATAAGAAAAGTAGTGTTGTTTTTATTAGGTCCATATTTCTTCTTTTAATTCTTTTTCAAAACAGGATCGGTGTGATATAGAATCAAATTTGGAGCTGTTAACCATAATTACTTTTATGAAAAAATAGCTCTTGGACTTCAGGTAAGTTTTTATTAATGAGTAAGCTCCAAGTTTTCTAGAAAAGTTTGAGCATTTCCCAAATGTATATTTTTTCTCTCTTCCGGCATTCTTTTGTAAGTATGATACATCATAGAAGTTCGCGGATTTTTTTTTAAAAAATCTTGATGCTTATCGATGAAACGCCAGAATAATCCATCCCAAACCTGTTCCCAATTGCCTTTGGGATAATTACTCATTTTTTTGATATAGTTAGACCCTCCTACATACGGCTTGGTAGCAAAAGTGCCGCCATCAGAAAACTGACTCATACCATAAACATTGGGCACCATAACCCAGTCGTATGCATCGACAAAGAGTTCCATAAACCATCTGTAAACCTCGTCTGGATGAAATTCACAGAGCAGCATAAAATTCCCTAAAATCATTAAACGCTCTATGTGATTACAATACCCCGTCTTTAGAATGCCTTTAATAGTTTCGTCAATGGGTTCAATACCCGTACTGCCATCATAAAAAGATGGTGGTATTTTCCTGTCAAACTTCCAGAAGTTCTTCGTTCTAGAATAACTTCCCTTACAGATATACATGCCTCTAATAAATTCTCGCCAACCAATTATTTGACGAACAAACCCTTCGGTAGAATTAATAGGGATATTCTCTTTTTGGGCAAAAGAAAGACTCTTTTCTAAGACATAATCCGGCAAGATGAGTCCTGCGTTAAGTAGGGGAGAGAGAACGCTATGATTTAAAAAAGACTGTTGCTTTACAATGGCATCTTCATAAATTCCGAAATCATAGAAACGGTAATCCAAAAACTGGCTTAACCAATCTTCGGCATCTTTATGGGTGATAGGGTAAATCGGATAATTGCTTAGTTCCCCGGGGTTCTTCTTGAAATTAGTGTTGGTATAGGCTAGAGCCTCCGTCCAATAGGGTGATGTTTGAGGAAAGTGAATACTGGGAGGTACTTTTCCTTTAGGGTACTTTTTCCTGTTTTCAGCATCGTAAGTCCATTGCCCGCCAGTTGGCTGTTTATCTTCCTCCATTAATATGTTCAACCTTTTACGCTGCTGCTTATAGAAGGAGGTCTGGAAAAAGGACTTTTTATCATTCCTGAAAAATGAGGAAAGCTCTTCTTTGGTGTTTAAGAATTGCGGGCTATAATGTAGATTAAGTAGACAATTTCTAGTAGCTTTTTTAAGCCTTTTTTCTAGCCAATTATCAACGGGGTCAATGACATTAACTTCTGTAATATTCTTAAGGCTTATTTCCTCGACAATTAGCCGGATATCAGAGCGTTTATCATTCGTATCTATATAGTTTACAATAAGTCCTTTATCCTCTAAATAGTGCTGATAGTACTTCATAGAAGCTCTATGAAATGCGACCTTTTGTTTATGGAAAAGGTATTGCTTAAAAAACAAGTACTCTTCAATGAGATATATCTCATGACCATTTTCTAATAAAAGACTTTCTGCAAAAAGCTGGTTCGGAAAGATAATATTAATGGCTTTGCTCATTGCTTTTTATTTTGTCTACACCTCTGGCTACAGTATTTCACTTCGTCCCAGTTCTTTTCCCACTTTTTTCGCCAAGTGTAAGTCTTCTTACAAACCACACATATTTTGGTTGGCAGATCACTTTTTTTCATTTTTGGATGTTCGATTTCTGGTATGCAATTGCACAATCCTTTTTTTATCTTTCTTAACTTCAGGTCTTTTCCGATGTCCCCATATTTTGTCTCTCGCTTTTTTGCCACTTTCAGTTAAGTCAATCAGCGGATCTGGGTAGTCTAATTCCAAATCACTAAAGGCCCTATCTAGGGCGGTCATTTTCCAAGGTTCGTGAATGAATTCGACAGGCACCTCTCTTAATTCTGGGACCCATTCTTTGATATAAATCCCTTTAGGGTCATGATCTTGAGACTGTTTTATGGGATTATACATTCTAATGGTGTTGATGCCTGTGGTACCTGCTTGCATTTGAAATTGGGTGTAATGTATTCCAGGTTCATAGTCCAGAAATAGCCGAGCTAAATGATAAACCCCTCTTCTCCAATCGCAGTCAAAATGATGACAAAAAACAGAGACTAGCATGGCTCGCATTCTGAAGTTTATCCATCCCGTGGCCTTTAGGCATCGCATACAGGCATCTACCATTGGGAAACCAGTAAAGCCTTCCTCCCACGCTTTTATGAGCGAAGGGTCATTCTTGTTTTCTAAAGATTCGTAACCACTATTCACACACAAAGTTTCATAATCACATTCAGATTCAAATTTTTGGATAAAATGACAATGCCATTTCAGACGGGTCAACATTCCCGTAAAACTTCTTTTATTGAATTCGTAGTTTGGGTGTGTTTTTACAAATTGAAAAGCAATCCTGTCCTAAACGATTTAATCTAGGCAAAAAGTCTTTTATTAAGGCTACTTAAGGGCTTTAAATTTGCTTTTTTCAAAACAGAACCCCCTGTATGTATTTTGGGGTTATTTCGGGC
>Ga0075117_1000811_pt1 | contig 20547 bp, 16 predicted proteins | sample AntAceMetag02UKJ_FD_69789 | JGI IMG/M metagenome (GOLD analysis project Ga0075117, IMG submission 69789) | Saline lake microbial communities from Ace Lake, Antarctica - Antarctic Ace Lake Metagenome 02UKJ | ecosystem: Environmental > Aquatic > Non-marine Saline and Alkaline > Saline | place... | reverse complement strand
CCCCAAGCTTCTATTAAAGGACTCAAAGATGGGTCAAAGGCTCCTTGACTTAATTCATAGAAATGCCTTGAGCGATTCAATACCTTCACAAAGTGGTCATCCAAGACGTGAGGTCCAGAATGTTCATTAACCAGTCTTATTAGGGAAGTACTATCCCATAAAGACATAGAATGGTCTATAACGGCCAAAATACTATCTACGGGATTTATAAAGTCCACATCGGATACAGGCTCATAGACTATCCTAAAAGTGCTCCCTTGAGCATATCCTTGAAAAGCCGAATAGGATTTGTCCTTGCTTTTGCAAGAGACAAACCCTATTGACACTATGAAGCAAACAAGAAGTGTTTTACCCATTTCTATTAAATTTCTACCCTCCGAAATCATCAAAAGCCACGTTCTCATCAGGGATTCCCCAATCGTCAGCCATTTTAATAACCGACTGATTCATCATTGGAGGTCCACAAAAATAAAGCTCTATGTCTTCTGGAGCCTCATGCTTACTCAAAAATTCGTCGATCACCACATTGTGAACAAAGCCTTTAAAACCATCACCTTCAGGGTCGTTTATGTCTTTTTTTAGCGTCCAGTTGTCCTCTTCTTGAGGATTATCTAGGGCTATACAAAATTTAAAGTTCGGGAATTGCTTCTCTATTTCTCTAAACTCCTCTATATAGAACAACTCGCGTTTTGTACGGCCTCCATAAAAGAAAGTTACTTTACGCTTTGTTTTCAAGGTATGAAATAGGTGGTAAAGGTGCGAACGCATAGGTGCCATTCCTGCTCCTCCACCTACATATAGCATTTCTGCCTCTGTCTCTTTAATAAAGAACTCACCAAAAGGTCCAGATATTGTTACTTTATCTCCTGGTTTTTGGCCAAACATATAGGAAGAACATAAACCTGGATTTACGTCCATCCACGTATTTCTAGCTCTATCCCATGGTGGTGTAGCAATTCTAATCGTAAGACTTACCATATTCCCTTCCGCGGGATGGTTAGCCATGGAATAGGCTCTAAAAACCTCCTCATCGTTTACCATCTTCAATGGCCAAAGATTAAACTTATCCCACTCTTCCTTAAACTTATCCGGAGTCTCGTGATATTTGGGATGAGCGGTTATATCTATGTCCTTAAATTCTACAGTAGTCTTTGGAACATCTATTTGAATATATCCTCCAGCTTCGAAGTCTAATGTCTCACCCTCTGGAAGCTTCACTTGATATTCCTTTATGAACGATGCTACATTATAGTTTGAAGTAACTTCACACTCCCACTTTTTTACACCAAATACCTCGTCAGGTATTCTAATGTCCATATCCTCCTTAACCTTGACTTGGCAGGCTAAACGTAGCTTTTCTCCTACCTGACGACGGTTTAGATGATTAGTTTCTGTAGGTAATACTTCTCCACCACCAGTGTAAACATTACAGGTACACATAGCACAAGTACCTCCTCCTCCACAAGCAGATGCTAGAAAGAGATTATTGGCTCCTAACACACTTAGAAGGGTATCACCAGATTTTGTAATGATCGGGTTATCATTGTCGCCATTGATAGTAATCTTTACATCGTTTTGAGGCAAAAGTTTCGCCTTTGCCGTTAATATTAAAAAAACAAACAACAAAATCACCAAAACGAAAACAACAATACTACTGAGAAGTATAGGTAGCATAAATAATAGATTTATAATTTAATACCTGAAAAACTTAAAAACGCCATAGCCATTAGGCCAGTGATCATCATCGCCATACCTAAGCCCTGCAAGGCCGGTGGTACTTTAGAGTACTGCAGCCTTTCGCGAATAGCCGCCAAAAGAACAATTGCCAGAAAGAACCCAATACCAGTTCCAATGGAGAAAACAAAGGTTTCTGAGAAGTTATATTCTCTTTCCTGCATGAATAATGAAGCACCTAAAATAGAGCAGTTTACAGTAATCAAAGGCAAGAAGATACCCAAAGCACTATATAATGCTGGTGCAAACTTCTCAATCACCATTTCTACCAATTGGACGGCTCCTGCAATAGTGGAGATGAACAAGATAAAAGAAAGGAAGGTCAGATCTACCGCAGCCAACGAAGGATGAATCCATGATAAAGCACCCTCACCTAGCATGTAGGTTAAGATGACATAGTTTAATGGCGTCGTTAACAACATCACAAAGATTACTGCCAAGCCCAATCCAAAGGCTGTTTTTATTTTTTTAGAGACAGCCAAAAAGGAACACATTCCTAAGAAAAACGCAAAAACTGCATTTTCAACAAAAATTGATTTAACAAAAAGACTTAAAAGATTTTCCATATTCTTATTATCAAAATTAATTATGATACGTTAATTAATTTGGGGTTACGCCCACGCTGAATCCAAATATAAATTCCTATCAAAAACAAGGCTGCTGGTGGTAATACCATCAATCCGTTATTTACATAGCCCATCTCGTAGAAGGCATCTGGTATGACTTGGAAGCCCAATAATTTCCCAGCACCAAATACTTCTCTAAAAAAAGCGACAGCTATTAAAATCATTCCATATCCAATTCCATTTCCTACACCATCTAAAAAGGCTGGCCATGGTTTTTGTCCTAAAGCAAACGCCTCTAAACGTCCCATGATGATACAGTTAGTAATAATAAGACCTACAAAAACTGAAAGCTTCTTACTGATATCAAACATATAGGCCTTCAATACCTGGTCCACAATAGTCACCAAAGTAGCCACCACAATTAGCTGAACAATAATCCTTACTCTGGTAGGAACAGATTTACGAAGCATACTAATGATGAGACTAGAGAACCCGCTCACGAAAATAACACCTAAGGTCATAATGATGGCTGGCTTTATCTGGACTGTCACTGCCAAAGCGGAACAAATACCCAAGACCTGAACAGTCACTGGATTATTATCATCTAAGGGGTCTTTGATCACCCGCAAAGTTTTCTTTGAAAACAATGGTTCCCTCTTTTCTTTAATTTCTGCTACTTCTGCCATTTTAATTTAATTTTAGTTTGTTAAAATAACTTAGATAAGGTTCTATACAATTCTTCAACATTTCATCTGTGCCGTCAGATGTAATGGTTCCTCCAGAGATACCGTCTACACGGTTATCACTACTTAATTCCGACTTCATGGTAGATTTCATAACGTTTACCGAAACAAAGCTGCCTTCTTCGTCTAATACTTTCTTTCCTTTAAATTGGTCCTGAAAAAAAGGCTCTGTAATCTCTGCACCCAAACCTGGTGTTTCACCTTTGTGATCAAAAGTGGCCCCGTGAATGGTATTAAAATCATTCTTAAGAGACACATATCCCCAAATAGGACCCCAGAGACCAACACCTCTAAGTGGTATTATATAAGACTTCTCTCCTCCTTCTGCCGTGAAAATATAAAGTGGTAACCGACGCTCCTCTGGAGATTTAGCCACTTCCCTTTTCATGTCTACATCATCCACCTTTACGCCTTCTATAACTTCTCCAGCACTATTGACAATCATCTCTTCCACAGCCACCTCGTAAGCTTTATTTACGGCATCCGCTTCTTCTTCATTCACCAGAACAGATTTCAAAATGTTCTTTCTGTTATCCAAAGCAACATTTGCTTCCTGAAGTGGCTTTAATTGCTGGGCAATCAAAACTAAGATAACCGCTGTAATTACGGATATACCGATAGCGAATAAAAATGTATATCTATTATTATGCATGCTTCAATCTCTTTTTTATGTGTGACTCCACTACCATGTGATCAATTAATGGTGCGAATACATTGAACAACAATATACTCAGCATCATTCCTTCTGGATATGCGGGATTAAATACCCTTAATATTACCGTAAATGCTCCAATCAAAAGGCCATAAATAATCTTACCTCTTTGCGTGTGAGAAGCAGTTACTGGGTCAGTTGCCATAAAAATGGCTCCAAAAGCAAAGCTACCAATTAAGAGATGGTTAACCGCTGGCATGTGCATGGCATGAGTTAACACATTTGCAGGTGCCAAAACGTTCATTAAAAGACCCATCAATAAACCTCCGGCAAATACAGAAACCATAATTCTCCAGCTTCCTACTCCCGTCAGGATTAAGTAAATGCCTCCTATTAGACAAGCCAATACGGATGTTTCACCAATAGAGCCTTGTTCATAGCCAAGAAACATATCTTTGGCCGATTGTATTTGCGTATAATCAGCATCAAATGCGACAAGATTGGTCGCTCCCGAAAAAGCATCTAATACTGTTTGACCTACTTCTGGAGATAAATCTGTCCAAATTTCACCAGACAGAAAAGCGGGAAAGGCAAAAAACATAAAAGCTCTTGCTAAAAGAGCCGGATTCATGAAATTATAACCCGTTCCTCCAAAAATCTCTTTCCCTAAAAGCGTACAGAAAATAGCACCCATAGCCACCATCCAAAGAGGGACTGTAACAGGAAGTGTTAGAGGAATCAAGAGACCAGTAACCAGATAACCTTCACTTATAGCGTGTCCTTGCCAAATGGAGAAGATAAACTCGACTCCTAAACCAACCGCGTAAGAAACAACAACTATTGGAAGCACCTTAAGTGAACCAAAGAAGAATTTATCTAAAAAAGAAGCTTCCATTCCGAAAGCCAAATAATGTTGATGGCCTACATTCCACATACCAAACAACAAACATGGAATTAAAGCAATGATAACTGTCATCATCGTCCGCTTCATATCCATAGCGTCTTTGATGTGAACTCCATTTTTAGTGGTTTCGTCTGGAACGAAAAGAAGGGTCTCAAAAGCCTCAAAGGCCGGATGCCACTTTTCCATTTTGCCGCCTTTCTCAAAATTTGGCTTTACCGAATCTAGTAGATTTCGTAAAAATTTCACTTAATATTCTTTTTTTGATTCTTCAATTAAATAATCAACCTTCTGTCAGCATTAAATCAAGCCCTTCTCTAAGAACTTTTTGAACCTCAATTTTAGAAGTACAAACAAACTCGCACAAGGCCATATCTTCTTCCACTACCTCATAAATACCTAAGGATTCCATTCTTTCTATATCATTAGCCATGATAGACTTCATGAGTTGTACTGGCATTATGTTCATTGGAAGCACTTTCTCGTATTGACCACTTACCACATAAGGTCTTCTTTCACCGTGGGTATTAGTATCTATATCATACTTCTTATTTGGCATAAGCCAAGAAAAGAAGGTTCTAGAAAGGCTCAATTTATTTAAACCAGGTAATGTCCATCCTAAGAACTCGGAATAATTCCCCTCTGGAATAACAGTAATCTGAGAAGTATGAAAAGACAGCGTGTCTTCTTTGTGAGAGACTTTTCCAGTAAGAACGTTCCCTTGAATGTAACGTACATTATCTCCACTGACCTTTTCTGATAAAACACCAGTCAATGATTGACCCACTTTTACTTTGATGTAAACTGGAGCATTAACTTGGGACCCAGTTAGAGCAACAATTCTTTCCGCGTGGTATTCACCTGTATTAAACAGATCCCCTAAAACAATCACATCCTGAACCCCCATGGTCCATACTTTCTCCCCACTCTTGATTGGATTCACATGATGAATCTGAATACCAACATTTCCCGCAGGATGTGGGCCAGAAAATTCACTAGTATTTCCACTGGAAACAGTAACAGGATTTGACGATGATACTCCAACTTCTAAATTACCTCCTGACAAAACATCTAGTACTGCCAATCCTTTATCAAAAGCATCCTTATTCAATGAAATAACAAAAGACAAATCTGGAGCTAAGGGAGCGGTATCAAACGTACTAACAAAAATAGCTTTAGGAGTATCAACAGAGTTTGGAATTATTCCATAAGGACGCTGCTTGAATAAGCTCCAGAGGTTAGCCCCAAGTACCGTTTCTTTAATATTCTCAGCATCTAGGGTCGCTGGAACTTTTACTTTGGCATATTTGATAGTTTTATCAGCCAAAATTCTTATTTCTAAGACTTTTCTTTTGGCTCCACGTACTATCTCAACGACTTCCCCACTTACAGGAGAAGGAAAATTAATCTCTGGTCTTTGCTTATCAAAAAACAAGGAATCTCCTGCCAGAATCTCGGTACCTTCTTTCACAACTAGTTTGGGTGTAAGAGATAAATAGTCTGTAGGTTTTACTGCAAAGATTTCGGTAGCAGGAATCTCTAAAATTTCTTTAGAAGCTTCACCGATTAATTTGATGTTGTAGCCTTTTTTTAGGCGTATAGATTTTCCCATGAAATCTTATGTATTTTCTTTGGGTTTAGTTCAATTTTACCGAATTCGATGCAAAGTTAAGTCATTTGAGCAATTAGCAAAATGATGCTTCAAAAGTTCTGACGAATGACTTGATATTCGATGAATTATTCAGACAAATCACTAAATACCCAAAACATTTCTGTTGCAATCTGTTTGCAGCGTTCATCATAAGTATTCTCTTCACTGACTGTGTCATCAGAAACTTTAGGATCATTATATAGAACAGGAAGCCTCAAATCTGCTCCAGAAATCAAAGGACATTGCTCATTGGCACTATCACATGTCATAATAGCTACAAAGTTTTCTTGTGGGTTTTCTTTATCATCAAAAACTTTTGAAAACGCCTTTAAAACTGGACTTTCGTCGGCATAAGAAATAGAATATAAGGGATTGACACTCTTTTCATCTGACAATATCATGCATCCAGCTCTTTCTAGGGCATTGATTGTTCTAGGATTGCAGGCTGTTGCCTCGGTTCCTCCAGAAAAAGTTTGAACATACTTTACTCCAAAATGTTTAGCCGCTATTTGTGCCCAAACCTGCCCAAAATGACTCCTTCTAGAGTTATGTGTACATATAAAGGTAAGATTAACCGATAATCCTCTGGAGACCTTCTCTTTTATATAGTCCTTTAGGGGCATCAAAATCAACGTTCTTTCTTCTGAAATAGCGTTTATGTCAATTCCGCTTATTCCGCTTATGTAGTCTTTTAGCTTGTTATGCATGAAATTTCTAGTTCTATTAGTAATGCAGCCCAAAATTAAATCATGATTTTCAAGAAGACACAATTATATTCGGAATGATTTTTTCATTACCTGTTTAAAACAGAACAGGCAACTTTCCGTTTTACTTTTACGTATAAGAATTACATCAACTGGACGTAGGAATCTATGAAAAATAACCACATCAAATTTCTTTTCACTCTTTTAACTTTCTTATTCCTAGTTTCTTCGTGTAAAGAACCAGACGTAGATCCAGTGCTGGACGGCAATACTGGCGATGCCGACAGTGTGATTCCCAACCCCACCTTCACGGAAGCTGAAGTGAATTTATGGATTCATAGTAAAATGAAGGAGTACTATTTGTGGGAGGATGATATGAAGACTATTGAAGATACAGACCTGATTCTTAGCCCAGATAACTATTTCGAATCCCTATTAGTAGGGCCTGGCGAGATAGATAGATTTTCATGGATTCAGGAAAGCTCAACAGAATTAAGAAATTCACTCAATGGTCTAAATACAACTTTTGGATTTAAATATAAGCCTTATTATGCCAATTCGGACCGTACAAGAATAGCTTATGCCATTACTTACTCCTTAAAAAATAGTGCTGCAGATAAGGCAGGAATTCAACGTGGCGACTTCATTACCAAGGTTAACGGAGTAGAATTAACCCCTAATAATTATAGAACAGCACTAAGTACGGAAACTGCGACTTTCACCAAAGGAACTTACTCTGATGGAACTATCATTTCAATTAAGGAAAGCGTCGAAGTGACTAAGGAACAAACACAATCTCAGGCTCTTCATTATTATACAGTTTTGGAAATGGGAGATAAAAAGATAGGTTATTTTGTATATAACCAATTTCTTACTTCAAGTAATGGTGAGGTAAACGACATGTTTGCTGCATTTAAGGCCTTATCAATAGATGAATTAGTAGTAGATTTTAGATTTAATCCTGGAGGTTATATTTCTTCTGCAGAGATGATTAGTTCGCTTATTGTTAAAGATTTAGACCCAAATAAATTAATGACAAGGCAGATTTGGAACAATCAACAAATGTCGCTGAGAAACTCCGGTAGTTTAGATACTTTTTTCTCCACAAGTTGGTCTGGAATTGGTAACCTAAATAACCCTGAAACATTAAATAGGATCTATTTCTTAGTATCCAATGGATCTGCTTCTGCCAGCGAATTGGTGATTAATAATTTGAAGCCTCATATGGATGTCATTCTAATAGGTGAACATACTTATGGTAAAAATGTAGGTTCTATCACGATTGACGATTCTAACTCTCCTCAAAGGTGGGCATGGGGTATGCAGCCCATTGTTTTAACGTCCGTAAACTCTTTAGGAACTTCTGATTATGGCAGCAAAGAAGGTTTCTTGCCAGATGTAGAAATAGCCGACAATATTTTGCCATTCAGGCCCTTTGGTGACCCTCAAGAACGAATTCTTGAGGCAGCTTTGGAGCATATGCTTGGTTCAGATGTTTTAGCCAAAGCTAAAAAAGGAGCTAAAATACTACCTTCAGCAGAATTTGAGCCCGCGTCTAATTTCGCTGTATACGGAGACCCACTAATGGATCGTGCCGAGATGTGGATTACAGAATTCCCCTGGAATAAATAGTCTTTAATTCCTATTCATGATATTATTCGCTAGAACAGAGCTGTCTAGTTGGCAAGCTCTTTCCTTTTTTATCCGGGCCGACCAATACCGTTAAAAAAGGTTTTAGTTGTCAAGACAACTATTTTTCAACTTTCTCTTGACCAAACCATTTTAATTGCCAAATATTGTACGACCAAACGTCGTATACTTTGGTTAGATGTTTGAATATTTATTCTTATTAACAATAATTACAATGGTAGAACAAGCCACAAAATTCAAGGTTCAGAAAGTAAAGCAAAGTCGTGTTAATCAGTTAGACCCAAAGAATATAGTCTTTGGAACACTCTTTACTGACCACATGTTTGTGGCAGACTGCGTCAATGGCGTCTGGCAGACTCCTGAAATTCTACCATATGGTGATATTGCCTATAATCCCGCATTGGCTTCTCTCCATTACGGTCAATCCATTTTTGAGGGAATGAAAGCCTTTAGAAATGTGAATGATGAGGTAGTCATGTTTAGGCCAGAAGAAAACTTTAAGCGTTTTAATATTTCGGCCGAAAGGATGTGCATGGCACAAGTTCCTAAGGATATATTCTTAGGTGGTTTAAACGAAGTTCTTCAAATGGACGCAGCTTGGGTTCCAAAAGGAGAAGATAATTCTCTTTACCTCCGCCCGTTCATGTTCGCTTCTGATGTCTACCTAGGTGTACGCCCTTCATATAATTATAGGTTCATGATTATTATGAGCCCTGCAGGTAAATACTACTCGGAGCCACCGAAAGTAAAGATAGAGACAGAATACATAAGAGCTGCAACGGGTGGTGTAGGCTATGCAAAATGTGCTGGTAACTATGCAGCTTCCCTCTATCCAGCTAAACTTGCTCAAGAGCAGGGATATACCCAGCTTTTATGGACAGACGCCCAAACGCATACTAAATTTGAAGAATCTGGTACTATGAATGTATTTTTTGTTAAAAGTGGTCAATTATTAACCCCTTTGACGAGCAGTACTATTCTAAAAGGTATTACTAGAGATTCTCTTATTACGATTGCAAAAGATTCAGGTTATGAAGTATCTGAACAAGATGTTTACGTGAAAGATATTGTAGATGGCATAAAAGATGGTTCTGTAACAGAAGTTTTTGGAACGGGTACAGCTGTTGTGGTTTCCCCCTTTTCAGGTATCGGTTTTGAGGGAGAGGATATTGCTCTTCCTGCTATCACATCTTCTTCTATTTCAAGTATTTTGAAAACAAAACTAGATGGAATTAGAAAAGGAGAATTTACAGACACTCATGGCTGGGTTTATAAAGTTTAAATCTCTATCACATCATACTAAGCCTCCAAACTTCTTTTTGGAGGCTTAGTTTATGGGATTAGTTAATTCAAAACGCCTCTCCTATTGTTAGATAAAAGTTCCCTGTGTCGTACGGAGAAAATCCATAATCAAATCTAAAATTTACGCCTCCTTTTGTCATTTTTCTAAGGCCAAAACCATAGGTGAACTTTGGCAAATTTAAACGAAGAATATCTTCAGCATCTCCTAAAACACCAACAGCACCAAAACCCGTTAAAAAGAAACTCTTCCATACATTATACCTAAGCTCTGTTTGTACGAGGGCGACATTTTTATCTCTAAAAAAACCAGTGTATAAGCCTCTCATCTTTTTCGAACCCCCTAATAAAGCAAGTTGCTGAAAGGGAACTGTCTTACCTGCTGTATGAACGAGATACAGATTGTTAGCCACTACTAATTTCGGATATAGAGTGGTATAATTAGCTATATCTACTTTGGTTTGGACAAAATTTCTATCTGCTCCAAAAACTTTATTTGATGGAAAAATTGAAATCTCACCAAAAAAACCTTTCGTAGGATAAAAAACATTATCACGAGTATCCAATAGTAATGCTGGTCCCACTCCTGATGTTCTACTTAACCTACTACCACTAATTTCATCTTTAATCAGCTCGCCACCATCTTGCCTTCCCGTGACATCATAGTTCTCATATTTCACCCTAAAACCGAGATATAAATTGGGCATAATTAACTTGGTACCCAATAACTCTAAATGAGGAAAAGTAACATCAAAACGTTCCGCTTTCACCCTGTTTTCTCCTATACCGTAGTAGAAGTAGTTGTATTTATACCATCCTAAATCTGCATTGAGGTAATATTTATTATTGTTAATAAAGGCTTGAAAAGGCAAAAAAACGAGAATTTGTTTATTCTGGGTATAGGTTATTCCAAAAGATGCCTGCGATGGGTTAGCCCCAATGTTGTCCTTTCCCCATGACCATGAGGCAGTGGCAATTGCTCCAGCAGCCCAGCCCGTTTCGGGCAATCTAAACACTACAGGTAAAGCTAAAACATTTTTGTCTCTAATCAGTTCGCTTGAAATCTGTGTACTGTCAACTTGAGCCATCAAGGCTTGTGAAAAGAGTGCAAAAAATAAAGTCAGGAATTTAGTGCGTTTTAGCATTCAAATTTTAAATGAATTAACGCAGTATAGATAAGTAAGGATCGAGGGATAAAATAAAAGTGGATGTCTCCACGACACCCACCTTTTTTTAGACAAACTTAACAAATGACCCAAAGCTTCATGACTGAAGGGCAATTTCGTTAATGCAAGGACTAAAACCCTACCAACTGCCTTTGCTTAAGTTATGTTCAAATTCTATGCCATATTTGGTTAATTTTGGCACATGACTCAAAAAAGATGGGAGATTTTACCAAAAGGCGAAAACGAACAAGAAGCTGAAGAAATAAATCACCTCTCTAACGAACTTAATATTTCTGGGCCTTTGGCTACTCTTTTATGGCAACGAGGAGTTAAAACGTTTGAAGAGGCCAAATACTTTTTCCGCCCTTCCTTAGCAAACCTTCACGACCCATACCTCATGAAGGATATGAGTTTAGCAGTGGAAAGGCTTCAACTCGCAATTGACCGGAAAGAAAAAATAGTTATTTATGGAGATTATGATGTAGATGGCACCACTGCAGTGGCTTTGGTCTATGGCTTTTTAAGTGAGTTTTATGATAATTTAGAACATTATAACCCTGATAGGTACAAAGAAGGCTATGGTATTTCTAACATTGGTATAGATTGGGCTAGTAATAAGGGATCTACCTTAATAATAGCCTTGGACTGTGGCATAAAATCAAATGACAAAGTAGAATATGCTACTACGAAGGGCATAGACTTTATTATCTGCGACCATCACGAGCCAGGACAAGAAATACCAAAGGCAGTTGCAGTTTTAGACCCCAAACGGAAAGATTGTCCCTACCCTTTTAAAGAATTAACAGGAAACGGGGTTGGTTTTAAACTTTTGACAGCCTTTTGCCTTAAAAATGAAATCTCTTTGGATAAACTTTTTGCCTATCTAGATTTAGCTATGGTGAGTATTGCCTCCGATATAGTCCCTATTATTGGAGAAAATAGAATATTGGCCTTTTATGGCCTTGAGAAAATCAATAACAACCCTAGAATTGGCCTCAGAGCACTTAAAGAAGTGGCCGGTTTTCAAGGTGAAATGAGTATTGAAAACGTAGTGTTTACCATAGGCCCCAGAATAAATGCTGCTGGGCGGATTAAACATGCAAAGACGGCTGTTGAACTTTTGCTCTCTGATGAGTATGAAGAAGCCGTTGATTTTGCACACAAAATCCAAGAGCATAATTTAGAAAGGCGAGGGCATGATTCTAGAATCACTGAGGAGGCATTAGCGATGATAGAAAACGACGATTGGCTCCGCAACGAGGCCAAAAGCACAGTTTTGTTTCAAGAAGATTGGCATAAAGGAGTAATCGGCATTGTGGCTTCTAGGTGCATAGAGCATCACTATAGGCCAACAGTAATCTTTACGAAAACCAATGAGGATATGGCTGCGGGCTCTGCTCGCTCTGTCTCAGGTTTTAATTTATATGATGCTGTAGAATCTTGCTCCCATTTGTTAGAACAATTTGGCGGGCATATGCACGCCGCAGGTATGACTATTCCTATTAAGAATATCGAAAAGTTTAGAGAAGCCTTTAACGAATCAGTCCAAAAGACTATTACTGCTGAGCAGCTTATAGCCCATATTAATGTGGATCTAGAGATTCCATTGGAAGAACTCAGCACTAAGTTTTTTAGAATCATGAAACAGATGGGGCCCTTTGGTCCAAAAAACATGCACCCTGTGTTCATGTCAAAAAAGGTAAAACTGGCCTCCACTCCACGGATATTGAAAGAAAAACATTTAAAACTTGAGTTAGTGGAAACAGACTCTGGGACAATGATGACGGCTCTTGGATTTGGAATGCGTGAGCCCTTTTATGAAAAATTAATACAAGCTGAAACCTTTAGCATCGTTTATACCCTTGAAGAAAATACTTTTAGAGGTAAAAGTAGCCTTCAGATATATTTGAAGGATATTAAGTTTGAAGCATAGATTCACAGTGATGTTTCGTCTTATCTTTGCCCAGAATGGATATATAGGAAATTAATTTATGATACTCCGAACAGAAAATCTAATTAAAAAATACGGCCACCGACTAGTGAACAACGAGGTTAGTTACCAAGTAGAGCAAGGGGAAATTGTGGGTTTGCTGGGGCCAAATGGTGCAGGTAAAACCACCTCGTTTTACATGGCTGTGGGTCTTGTTAAGCCTAACTCTGGTAAGGTATACTTAGACGAATTAGATATTACGCATTTACCCATGTATAAAAGAGCCAAATTAGGCCTTGGTTATTTGGCTCAAGAACCTTCCATTTTTAGGGACTTAACAGTTTATGACAATATATATGGTGTATTGGAGCTGGCTAAACCAGGACTAACGAAAACCGAGCGAAAGGAAAGAACAGAACAGCTTTTAGAGGAGTTTTCATTAGAACATGTCAGAAAAAACAAAGGCATAGTGCTTTCAGGGGGCGAAAGAAGGCGAACAGAAATTGCCAGAGCTTTAGCCGTGGACCCTAAGTTTATCCTTTTAGATGAGCCTTTTGCTGGCGTGGATCCCATAGCCGTGGAAGAGATTCAAACCATTGTTTCAAAACTGAAACATAGGAATATCGGAATCCTAATAACCGACCATAATGTAAACGAAACGCTCTCAATTACGGATAGAGCTTATTTGCTTTTTGAAGGGAAAATCCTCAAACATGGTACGGCGGAAGAGTTAGCGGCAGACGAGATGGTGCGTAGAGTCTATTTAGGTATGAATTTCGAGTTAAAACGTAAGTTTTAAACCTCTGCTGCAAATAGGAAATCGTTCTTCACTAAGTTTAAGTTTACTTAGGAAATAAAAGTCTTTTAACATTGAAGTCAATTTAGATAATTTACTATGCCAGAAAATCAACACAAGTTTGGTACGGCACCTGTATTCTTTACGGCCATTTCTACGATCTTAGGAGCCATTCTTTTCCTTAGATTTGGTTATTCTGTAGGTGCCGTTGGGCTTGGAGGCACTTTGATTATAGTATTAATTGGTCATGCAGTTACAATACCTACTGCTATGGCTCTCTCAGAAATAGCTACTAACATCAAAGTAGAAGGCGGAGGTGCCTATTATATTATTTCTCGTTCGTTCGGTTTGGTCATTGGTTCCACTATTGGCATAGCCTTATATTTATCACAAGCAATTAGTGTGGCCTTTTACGTTATTGCTTTCACAGAGGCGTTTACACCGTTTTTCGATTGGCTGTTTGCCAATTATATTATTGCACCGTGGGCAGATTGGATTCTCCACCAAAGCCAGACCATAGCAGTACCTGCACTGGTGATTTTAACATCCATTGTACTTACCAAAGGAGCTAAGCTAGGTATTCAAACTCTTTACTGGGTGGTGGCCATTCTCACCGTGGCTCTTATAGCCTTTTTCTTGGGAGAACCTGTGGAACTTGACCCTCTAAGAACCCCACCTCCACCAATCCCAGAAGTTTCGATATTCACCGTTTTTGCTATTATTTTTCCAGCATTTACAGGAATTATAGCTGGTGTAGGGCTCTCTGGAGATTTGAAAGAACCTGGAAGATCTATTCCATTAGGTACCCTTACTGCTACCATATTTGGTATGATTATTTACATTCTAATTGCTTTTAAGTTTAGTGCCTCCGCCCCTTACAGTCTACTTGCAGACACTAGTCAAATGGCCATGGCAGATATTGCTATTCAGGGTTGGTGGCTTATACCTCTTGGACTAGCTGCCGCTACCATTTCTTCTGCAATTGGATCTATTTTGGTGGCTCCTAGAACACTGCAGGCCATGGCTAAGGATGATGTTTTTCCTATTCCTGGTATGAGTGGCTGGTTAGCCCAAGGCAAGGGCCGTGCAGATGAACCCTATAATGCTTACGTGGTAACAGTAGGTATAGCCTTAGTTTTTATTATGCTAGGTAAACTAGATGCCGTGGCAGAAGTTATCTCCATGTTTTTCATGGTAACCTATGGATCTCTTTGTCTCATTTCTTTTATGCAGCATTTCGCTGCTGACCCATCCTACAGGCCCCGTTTTAAGTCAAAGTGGTACATCAGTCTTTTTGGTGCGGTAGCTTGTTTTGGTTTAATGTTCTTTATGAATTCGGCCTACGCTTTCGCTTCAATTTTCCTTATGCTGGTTCTTTATTCCACCCTAAACTACTTTAATAAGGACAAGAAAAACATTGCGGTTATTTTTCAAGGAGTGATGTTTCAGATAAGTAGAAAAATTCAGGTTTTTCTACAAAAATCGGACAAAGAGGCGAGCAAAAGCTGGAGGCCTTCAGCTGTTTTTCTGAGCCCACATACTTTCCAAAAGCTTGATGCCTTTAATTTAACACGTTGGATTTCTTACAAATATGGATTTGGCACCTACATCCATCATATAGATGGCTACCTCTCCAAACAAGCCAATCAAGACGCACGAGTTATTAAAAATAGAATGATTAAGATGGCTCAGGCCACTAATAGTGAAGTTTATATTGATACTCTTATTAATAAAAGTCTGCAAGAGTCCATTTCGCAGGTGGTACAATTACCTAGTATTTCGGGCACCGAAAACAATTTGCTTTTATTTGATCACTCAAGAAATAACCCTTCTGAGATTAAAACTATTGTAGAAAACTTTAAGTTGATACAAGCTGCTAATTTTGATATAGGTATACTTTCCACATCAGATAGGCAGTTTGGGCTTATGAAAGAGATACATGTTTATATCACCAATGCGGATTACGAAAATGCCAATTTGATGATTTTAATGGCCTATGTTATTTCCGCCCATCCTGACTGGAAAAATGGTGTTATTAAGGTGTTTTATGTCTTCCCAAAGGCCTCCATTGAACAGGAAAAGGCTAAAATGAGAGAGCTGATTTCTACTGGAGAACTACCTATTTCAGCAAAGAATATTGAGTTCATTGATAGAGACGAAGAGGAAGATATCAAAAGCATTATCAAACAATACTCTCAGGACGCAGACTTCTTAGTTTTGGGTTTCTTGAGCGAAGCTCTTAAAAGGTTTGGGACAGAAGTTTTCGAAGGTTTTGACGGCTTATGTAATGTGCTTTTCGTGACAACAGAAGAAAGAAAACAGATAAAATAAGTAATAATAGAGCGGTTTTTTTCGGGAACTCTATTAAACCTTATAGCTTGAATAAAATTAAAAAAATCTAGATTTTAGAGAAAATAGTCATACTAGTAAAATTTCTATATCTATGATAAACTCCCGCCAAAAATAATTTTGTTAGGTATAAGTGAAAAGGCCTACAAAATCCATTTAAAAAAAATATGGCGTGCAAAGTTTTATGCTGTATCACAGTTTAGAATGTGTAAAAGTACGGTCAATTTTAATCTCTTTTCTTAGGTTAGCCAAATTTATCAACTGATATAAAAACAGCCAGCGGCTGCAGAAAAGCTCTAGTGGCGGAGGTTACGTTAATCACCATCATTATCATTAAAGACCACCGTAACACCGAGGAGGTTTGCCAAGTCTACTTTAATGGCTACCAATAAAACTCCTATTTCTTCGCTTAGCTTTTCTACCCCCGTCGTATTATTTACTACTTCCACCTTAAGTGGATCAGAAAAGGACCCTAATGTGATAAAACTTGCTTCTAGAGCATCTTGAATCTTATTTACCAACTTATTATTCTCATCTCGTTGAATATAATTAAGCAAGTCATACAAATTGGACTTGGATGTATCTGCTTCCATACTCAACTTAAGGCTATATAAATTAAATCTTATGGCATCAAAAGAAGCATTGGCATAGGGAGACTCTACAATTTCTGGGTCTGGATTACCTCCATTAGCACTGCCCAATGGTTTATCCAATTTGGTTCCTTTTATCTCTTCTAAAATAGTTATTTGAGAGTTTATCAATTCATTCAAAGTATTCTCTCCTTCATTAAGTATCCACCTGTTTCGTTCTTTTTTTAACTCAGTCAAAATTTCTTGACTTTTTTCTGCTAAATTTTCACTAAGACTAGAAAGATAATCTAGATACTGATGGTTATTGGTATCAGACGTAAAATGAGCTAAAATTTCATTTTGGAATTCACCTTTAAAAAGTAGATATTCCAAAACGGGTAAGCCCACGGTTGTAGAACCTGAATTATCAACAAAATTATTATCCAGTGTTTTGCCCTCTGAAAGATTCTTTTCGATGAATTTGACATTGGTCGGGTACTTGTCAATTCTATTGTGTAAAAAATTATCGGCTATATATCCAATATCATAAATCTCTATACCTTCCCAAACCAATTTGTATTCTTTCCATTGCTCCTGAAGAGATTCCAAGCTTGATAAGGTTGGTTCTTCTTTAAATTCATCCACGTCTTCAACAAAGGATTTAGCTTTATCATTGAAAACCTCATATTGTTTTAATATTATATCGTCAAAAATGTTGGTAAAAACGTCTCCCCTGTCTACCGGTGCTATTTCTTTAGCCTCTTCATCTGCTTCATTAACGGGAACAGGCTCTTTGAGCTCTTTGCATGCCAAAGCAGAGATAGCTAATAATAAAACAATAAGAGGCATTTTAAATTTCCATTCAAACAAATAGAATTTCACTATTCGTACAAAGTTATTTACCCGCACATTTAATATTGAATACTTAGAATTATTTATAAGAAACCCCATCTCTATAGCTATAATGAATCCAAAAATTTGATAACCGCTTCCCTATCTGATTTTTCCAATTTCTTAAATTGTTCTTTGGAAGCCTCTGCCTCCCCACCATGCCATAAAATAGCCTCTTCTAAGTTCCTTGCCCTGCCATCATGCAAGTAAAAAGTGTGCCCATTGACGGTTTCTATAAGGCCAATCCCCCATAAAGGCTGAGTTCGCCATTCATTTCCTGTTGCCATAAAATCAGGCCTATCATCTGCCAATCCATCACCCATATCATGCAATAATAAATCAGTATAGGGCCTAATTACCTGGTCTGACAAAAACGGGAAACGTTCGTGTGTACCAGTAAGTATCTTAGGAATATGGCAAGAATTACATCTCATTTCATTGAAATAATATTTACCCACTAGCACTTCTCTTTCATTCCAACCTCTTCTTGCCGGAACTGCCAAAGTAGCTAAATATAAAGCCACTTTCTTTAAGTCATCTTCATCAATTTCCTCCAAGCCGCCATTAGGAATTTCAGAACAATCCAATCCGGTTATACAGTTTTCCTCTGGAAAAAGATAATTGGTAATACCTAAATCTCCCGCAAATGCACCAGCAGTCTGTTGTAAAACATCTGGTTCATTAGCCTTCCACCCAAACCTTCCTAAGCTCTTTCGATTCTCAAGTACATTCCACACATAATTTGCCTTTCCTGAAATACCATCCATGTTTGTATCCCGATCATCCGCAAAAGACAGAATAGTTTGCTCATCTATTGCCTCCAATAATCCTAAACCAACAATTTGCTGACCAACCCTTGGAGAGATTAAAACTCCTTGGTCCAGACTGCCATAAAACAAATCTTTAATTGTATAGCTTGGCTTTCTTAAAGTATAAGCTTGCCCGTCTGCATATTGACCAGTTAATTCCTCATAGTTGACATTAAAACTTCCCTGACTTTTCACGCTCAAAATAGACTGGTCTTGTAACTGTTTCCCATAGATGGGATCGGGCTTTGGTCCTCCATGAAAATCAAAGCCAGGGATACTTAAACGGAGTAAAATTCCCCTGCCTATTTGATCTCCAACATTTGGCATACCTCTTCCATCTCTAGAATGACAGGAAGAACAAGAACGGGCATTAAAGAAGGGTCCCAAACCGTCTCGAGCTGTTGTGGACGCTGGAGCCGTCACCCAATTCTTATTGAATAAGGAATTCCCTACAAAAAATAGCAAACCATCATTTCCTGACAATGAGGGACTCTGAAAACCAAAAGCATTTACTGAAGCGTCGAAAACCGTTTCATTTCCACCGGCAAAGTTTTCATTGACTTCTGCCATAAGTTCTCTGGGAGCTTTAATTAAATCTGGCTCAGGATTTTCTTCCATTGCTTCATTACATGACCAAAAGGCCATTGCAATAAATATAGAAAGAAGATATCTTTTTTTAGAACTGCTCATTCTATTTCATTATTGATTTACAAGAAGGCATCTAAAGATACTTTTAGACCTTCAGGATCGAAATGTTTTATCTAAGTATGATTCTGATTCAAGGGTCTCTAGTAAAATAAAATAGACTCAAGATGGTTTACATTCTTGAGCCTAAATCAAAAAAGGGTGATAAGAACACTAATTTACTTAAAAAATCAACCGTCAGTATTTACTGAAAGTCCTAATTTAGTACCCAATTCTGCTATCATATCTCCTAAAACTCTTAATTCTTGAACAGCAGTAAGAACCTTAGGTCTTTCGTTATCATCAGAGATAGCAAAGTCAAAAGGAATGGCAGTATTATTCACAGCACTAAGTGCCACATTCATCTGGCTGCTAATATTCTCACCAAAAGTAGGGTCTACTAGATTGATTAAGTCTATCAACGAAGCTCCAGTGACTTTAGAAATACCATCTTTTTGAATGTAGCAACCAGTTAAAACATTTCTAATTCCTATAGCATTAAGACGTGTGTCTCTGTGCGTATTATCTGAAAAGCAAGAATGCTCATCTTCCTGATCTCTATTATCGTAAGCGGTAAAGATACGTTCTCCAGCTAATTCTGACTTAGACAGCGTACCAATTCCAGTTAAAATATTGGTTATTGCATCATTGGCAGAAAGGGCTAAAAACTCTTCTCTAAAATTACCAGAAACATTAGGGTCCCAAGCAATAACCATACTGTGAAGGTGCTCTATCAATAATTCTGAAGAGATATTCAAATACTCCCCTCTTCTATCTGCATTTACTTGTGTTGTAAAATCCGTAAATTCACGCAAACCTCTTTGTTTATCAGAAGGTTTTGTTAAATCTTGGCCCCATAATAAATACTCAATGGCATGATATCCGATACTAATATTTGCATCTCCACCTGCTTCATTTAATGAAGCCAATAGCCCTTTAGATAAAGTTGGATATGTTTCTGGGTCGTTAACAATACCAGACATCTCAGAACCATCTACATAGTCTATATATGATTCATCAAGAGGCCAGGCATTCAAAAGTCCTTCTGGTCCATCTTCGGCATCAATAGGACCACTAGCAAAACGGAAGGCTTCTGTTTGACCATAAGGTTCACGAGAGGCAAACCATGCTGATTTAGCCGCCGTAAAGCCATCAGCTGAAGGAGCAGTCACAAAAGAATTAATGGCAGACTGTAAAACTAAGGCCAAGTCGTAAGAATCCTTGTAATTTTTGTAAACAACGTTTGCATAAGTCTCTTGAACGTCTACTTTTAAAGACTCTACAGACTCTACAATAACCTCTTTTTCAACTATCTTTTCTACCTCTACAATTTTATCCTTAAAGACAATTTCTGGCTCAGGTTCAACCTTGTCACACGATGTGTAGACTAATAACATTGCACAGAATAGTAGACCACAAGATATAGTTTTTTTCATTCTTATTTTTATTTAGA
>Ga0075117_1000775_pt1 | contig 21238 bp, 20 predicted proteins | sample AntAceMetag02UKJ_FD_69789 | JGI IMG/M metagenome (GOLD analysis project Ga0075117, IMG submission 69789) | Saline lake microbial communities from Ace Lake, Antarctica - Antarctic Ace Lake Metagenome 02UKJ | ecosystem: Environmental > Aquatic > Non-marine Saline and Alkaline > Saline | place... | reverse complement strand
AAGCGACTACAACTCTTATATCACGACGCTCACACCTTACAAATAAAGGATACCAACAACCTGTATACCGTACGTTTAAAAATGAACCTAAAATCAGATCTAAAATGATTGGCTGCATTATCATAGAAGACCAACCACCTGCGCAGCGGATACTTAAAAAGTATATTTCCGATATTGGCAATATGGAATTAAAAGGGACTTTTGCAGATGCCCTACAGGCCATGGACTTCCTAAAATCAGCCGATACAGATCTTATTTTCTTGGATATTCATTTACCCAAAATTTCGGGCATCGACTTTTTAAAAATGCTTTCTAAAAAACCACATGTAATATTGACGACCGCCTTTCCGGATTATGCCTTGGAAAGTTATGAATACGATGTAACGGATTATCTCCTTAAGCCCTTTTCTTTTGAGCGATTTGTGCAGGCGGTTTCGAAGGTGCCCGCAAAAAAAGTGGAGGGGGCAAATTCGGAAAAACAAGTGCAACCTTCCCCTACTCCAGAGGTGATTTTCATTAAATCGGGCTACGAACACATAAAAATAGATGTGGCGGATATCCGTTATATACAATCCGATGCGGATTATACGGAAGTCTTTACCGCTGAAAAAAAATACCTTTCACAAGAGCCCCTGAGGTATTGGGAGGAAACCTTGGATGACAGAAAATTCGTTCGTACGCATAAATCCTATATCCTGAACATTTCCAAGATTGAAAAAATAATAGGAAACCAAGTGCGATTGGACGAACATACGAACCTACCCATTGGTAGGGCATATAAAGAAAGCTTTATGCAACGGGTACTAAATTAAAACAGATGAAAAAACTAAAAAAAGAGGACATTAAACAAGACGTATTTGATCTGTACGACGATTACGCCCATAACCGTATTCCAAGAAGGTTGTTTATGGACAAACTCTCTGCCTATGCCGTTGGAGGTGTTACGGTGGGATCGCTGCTTAGCTTTATCTCGCCCGATTATATTAAAAAAATACAGGTGCCACAGGACGATGCAAGATTAAAGTCGGACTATATTACCTATGACTCCCCAAAAGGTGGCGGCACCATAAAAGGGCTGCTTTCCAAACCCGTAGACACTACAGGAAAACTTCCGGGCATTATCGTTGTGCATGAAAACCGTGGTCTAAACCCGTATATAGAAGATGTGGGCAGACGCGCCGCACTAGCGGGTTTTATCTCATTGGCGCCGGACGCGTTGACTCCTTTGGGAGGTTATCCCGGAACCGATGATGAAGGCCGAGAACTACAGAGCAAGCGAGACCGCAACGAAATGTTGGAAGATTTTATAGCAGCCTTTCACCATTTAAAAAACCATCCCGAATGCACGGGAAAGGTAGGTGTGGTAGGATTTTGTTTCGGTGGATGGATATCGAACATGATGGCCGTAAAAGTTCCCGATCTTGGCGCAGCCGTTCCTTTTTATGGTGGCCAGCCCTCAGAAAACATTCAAGATATAAAAGCACCCTTATTGCTTCATTTTGGGGAACTGGACAAACGCGTAAACGAAGGATGGCCAGCGTACGAGGCAGCCTTAAAGGAAAACAACAAGGAATATGAAGCCTATATGTACGAAAATGCCAACCATGGCTTCCATAACGATACCACACCTAGGTTTGACAGGGAGGCAGCCGAACTGGCATGGAAACGCACTATCGAATTTTTTAAGACCCACTTAGGGTAGGTTTCTTTGAGAATCTCCGAATCTGAATTATTTTGATTGTAAAAAAAAGTAAATTGACGCTACACCAATAATGCATTAATGCTATTGGCGTAAAAAAAATCGGACTGCCTCCCTTGATTAAGGAAGAAGTCCGATTATTTTTTAAAACCGCCATGCTATTACAGCTACGGCAACATCAATCAAAACCGAATTTCTTTAGACCTTCATGGCTTATTTTTATAGCCTCTAAAGGTTCCAGACCGTCAAAAGTCATGTCCTGTTCTACCATATAATAGCGCATTCCAGATTTTTCCTTTTCGGCATGGATTCTGGAAAAATCTATGGTACCCTTGCCAACAGGGGCAAATCTGCCCTGTTCATCCATATCCTTCACGTGCCATATTTTAAAACGGCCAGGGTATTTTTCAAAATAAGCTAGCGGGTCGGCACCGGCCTTGGTGACCCAATACAGGTCCATTTGAAAATTCACCAATTCCGGATTACAATTTTCCAGCAGATAATCTATAGGAACGATACCATCTACATCCTTTATAAATTCAAAATCGTGATTGTGGTAGAGCAGTTTAAGTCCAGCGGTTTTGGCTTTCCCGCCTAAGGTATCCAGTATCTCGGCCAAGTTTTTTACACCTCCTGTCATACTCATGGTCCTCGTGGCCTGGTCAAATTTAAAAAGACCCATAGGGGGTACGGGAACTACGAAATATTCAAATCCGGCAGCTTTTACATCGGCCATCATCGCATCGGCATTATCAATCGTAACGGCACCTTGATGGGTACTGACAGGAGTTAAATTCAACTCCTTTAAATAGGACTTGAACGCTTCGGGAGCCATATTGTAGAATTTTCCGTTATCATAACCGGCGGCCTCTATATAGTGTCACCCGGCATCGGAAACAGCTTTTAAGGTCTCCTTGGCATCCCCGCCCATAGCATCGCGAAGGGTATACAGTGCGAGTCCGCCAAAATTGGGAGTGCTGTTCTCCGCAGATTCCATGTCGGCATCTGCTTGCGCCCCCACGGCTTTTTCTTTGCTCGGGTTATCCTTGCAGGCACTATTTCCAAGGATAAAAAATAACAGAAATAGACTTTTTACCAATGCTCCGATCTTTAATTTTTTCATGTTTTTAACTTGTTTTAGTTATTGATAGTTAACCTTAAATTTAAGGAATTACAGCGTTCCATTTACATAGTAATTGGGTAGAACCCTTTTTTACTCCAAACAACACTTGAATAGTTGTATAAACGGACCATCACAACTGCAAAACCAGAAGGATGAAAGCCGCACCAAAAGATTTCTCCAACTAAAAGCCACCAAAACAAATCCTTGTGTACTACAAATACTAAAGTGTTAAGATTGATGAATGGACAACTAAATTACCAAAACAAAAAGTACAGGAAGACCTACTTAAAAAGCCGCTAAGGTAATTCCCCTGCATTAACATTTCTTTAAGGTCGTTCGCGTTCAAACTAATGTCGTTCAAAGAAAATATGCTCACCGCCCTGTTTAATGCTCGAATTTTACTCTTTTAGTTTGAACCCTAAAATTGCATGCCTACATGGTTAAACATTTCTTCCTATTCACAAGTCTATTTATTTTATGTAGTACCAAAGTGTCCGCCCAAAAAGACATTTACATTACAGGAAGGGTGCTCGACCAAGAAACCGGCCAACCACTTGAATACGCTACCTTGGTCATACAAAGTGTAGAAAATCCCGAGAAGGTTACTGGCGGGGTTACTGATATTGATGGCAAATTCAAGGTAGCCGCGGCTCCTGGAAAATACAATCTCCGTGTAGAATATATTTCCTACAAAACCTATGTCCTAAACAACCAAGACCTAACCAAGTCCATAGATTTAGGTACCATCCGCCTTGCTTTGGATGCCACGCAATTGGACGCGGTGGAAGTCATAGGCGAAAAGACCACCGTAGAAGTGAGATTGGATAAAAAAATATATAATATAGGAAAAGACATAACCACGAGTGGCGGAAACGTGAGCGATGCCTTGAACAATGTACCTTCGGTTACTGTAGATGTGGACGGCGCGATAGCGCTCAGGGGCAATAGCAATGTGCGTATTTTAATCAATGGCAGACCATCTGCCCTGGCCGGCTTTGGATCCACGGATGCCCTTAGGCAATTGCCCGCAGATGCCATAGAAAGTGTGGAGGTCATCACCAGCCCCTCCGCGCGCTACGATGCCGAGGGTACGGCCGGTATCCTGAACATTATTCTACGAAAAGAAAAGACTTTGGGGTTTAACGGTACCGTAAACGCCACCGTGGGTTTTCCCATCGCCAGTCAAGTGAACACCAATCTGAATCTTAGGAAGGACAAATTCAACCTTTTTACCACCCTTGGCTATTCTTACCGTGAGCCGCCCGGAAATGCTTTTTTCGACAATACCTATACCTCTGGCGAATACAATAGGATCATAGAGAACAGGGATATCTTACGCAGGAGCAAAGGCTTTAATGGCAACCTAGGGCTAGAGTATTTTCTAACCGAGAGATCATCCTTGACCGGTAGTGTCTTTGCTCGCTTCTCCGATGGGAGCGATCGTACGGAGAATAACAATCAGCGTTTTTCAAACGATATCTTAAGCAGCCGCACCTTAAGGTTCGAAGAAGAAAACGAAGACGACACCAATTACCAATTCGCATTAAGCTATCAGAATACGTTTAATGATGAAGGACATAAGCTTACGGCAGATTTACAATACTCCCGTGGTGAAGAGGGTATATTTACAGACATTGGGGAAAACCAAATTTTCCCTAACGATGCGCTAATAGCACTGGAAAAAGTGCAGGAAGGAGAAATTCAAAATGAATATTTGATACAAGTAGATTATGTACTCCCCGTTGGGGACAAACAATTTGAAGCGGGCTATCGAGGCGATTTTGAGCAGGAAATCACAAGCTTTCAATTGGATACGCTGAACCAAGATACAGGCGTGTTTGATTTGAACCAGGCCTTGACCAACACCTTTACCTTTGACGAAAACGTACATGCCCTGTATACACAATACGGCGACAAATTGGGTGAAAATTTCTCTTTTTTATTAGGACTTCGCTTTGAGAATACCGTTTTGAAAGGACAAATAAATTCTGAGTTCGATACGAGCGAGCTGGAAGAGCTGTTGGGTGAGGAAGTAGATCTGAACTTTATCAAAAACTATCCTGGACTCTTCCCCACAGTCAACCTCATTTATGAACTGCGGGAAAACGAAAATATCTCCTTAGGCTATAATAGGCGTATCAATAGGCCACGGGGCTGGTTTATAAATCCGTTTCCGTCCCGATCTAGCCGCACGAACATTTTTCAGGGAAATCCTGATCTAAACCCATCCTTTGCTAGTGCTTTTGACCTTGGCTATTTAAAGCGATGGGACGAGCTTACCTTAACGTCATCTATCTATTACCAAAGGGAAACAGATTCGTTTGAAACCATACAGGAAGAAACAGGGCAAATAACATCGGACGGGATACGCATCATACGCTCCATTCCCATTAACCTTTCTACAGAACAACGCTACGGAGCAGAAGCTGCCATATTATACAATCCCACCAAATGGCTGCGCCTAAACAGTAGTTTCAACTTCTTTGCCTTTAATAGTGACGGCCAATTCAACGGGGTAGATTTTGGTGCAAGCAACGTTAGCTGGTTCTCCAGGTTCAGCAGCAAGGTAAGCCTACCCGCTAAAATAGAATGGCAGACCAATGCCTTTTACCGAGGCCCTAGGGAAAACGCCCAGACCAAGAACAAAGGTATCTTTTCCTTGGACCTCGCTTTTAGCAAGGATGTATTTAAGGACAAGGGTACGGTTACAGTCAATGTCAGCGATTTACTAAATAGCAGAAAGCGGATGTCCTTTACCCAAACCCCAGCCTTTACCTCCGACAGCGAGTTTCAATGGCGCGAGCGGCAGATCAACCTTTCGTTCATTTACCGCATCAACCAGAAAAAACAACGCAACGAAGGAAGAGAGCGCGGTGGCAGTGATGAAGATGGTGAGTATTAAAATTGTTGCTTTTAAACACTGTAATATGAGCTGTTCCTCTTATCGTTTTAGTTAGTAAAATAGCACTTACGAATGGCTTTTACTAAAAGGTTATCCAACGAAAGAACACTTTAGATTCAATGAGCCGAAAACCTAAGTCTTCAAATTTTTTACAGGCCGTGGATGAAGTGGGAAAGGGATTTTAAAAAACATAGGCCTAAGTTAAAAATGGCTATTCTGCTTAAAATACGACTGGTGTCTGTAGTTAAGGTAACAATGCCTTGAGTTCGATTTTCAAAAGGTGTTTTATAGATTATCAATATCAAACATCTTCCAACCTGTAGCTACACATTACAAAGATGGTACATATTATAGTGGTAAGAAGGCGACTACCCAACTTCACTGATATCTGGTATAAAAGCATAAGTATGTTTTACAGCTAAAGAGAAATGAGCATATTTCTATATCGCTGATCTTAGTCTCCCAAGTATCCAAGACTAAATGAATCCCTTTTGATACCATTATACCATCATACTTTATTATAAGTGGCTGGCAAAGTGAACCAGGGTCAACTTTACCGAATTCAATACAATGCTGTATTAGAACTATCGAATTAAAAAAATGAATAAAAAATAATAAGCTGTAAGAATTTTCTTAATTTTGTATTACATTATAACGTTTTTTAATCCTTTTAAAAGTTAAGGTGAACTATAAGAACTTTTTAAATACCGTCTTAATAGATGACGACCCAATACTCCGCTACAGTATTAAAAAAATGGTTACGGAATATTTAGGTAACGATAATTTTATATCCTTTGATTCTGGATACGACGCCATTGAATATCTTCAGGTTGTTTGTTTGGAAGAAGCATCCAAGATTATCATTTTATTAGATCTTAATATGCCTATATTAAACGGTCGGGATTTTCTAAAACTGTTCGCAGAAAAAATGATGCAAAACAGGGATAAATTCAGCATTCACATCCTAGCCTCCTCATGTAATCCACAAGAAAAAGAAGAACTGCTGGCGCACAGCTTAGTCGATGGTTTTATAAGTAAGCCAGTAACTATGAAAGAGCTTAAGGAGTTGTTAGGAAAACAATTGACCGACTTGCCCAAATCTGAACCTTCATCTAGCGAACAACCATAAGGCAGTTGACGCAATAGTTTAATAGTCTAATTTTTAGTAGGTTACGAAGAGACCTACAACTTATTTTAAAACAGGTTGCCCGTACTTTCGTATTTTACATTCCCAGTCCCAAGCGGTTTTCATGGCTTCATCCAACGAGGTTTCAGCCTTCCAGCCTAAAATATTGTTCGCTTTTGCGGTGTCGGCATAGGCCATGGTTACGTCCCCGGCACGCCTATCCACAATGTTATAATTGAGCTTGTTTCCAGATATGCGTTCATAACTTTCTATGACTTCCAATACAGAACTACCGGTACCTGTTCCCAAATTAAACACTTCAAAATTAACATAGTTTTCTTGGTTCAGTAGTCGTTCTAAGGCAATGACATGGGCTTTGGCCAAATCTACTACATGTATATAATCGCGAATACAAGTGCCGTCAGGTGTGTTATAGTCCCCACCAAAAACACTGAGACATTCTCTTAGGCCAACACCCGCCTGGGTGATAAAGGGCACCAGATTCTGTGGCACACCCAAGGGCAACTCCCCAATTTCCGTAGAAGGGTGCGCGCCCATAGGATTAAAATAGCGCAGGGCAATCGCATTTAAATCGGTCTGCACCTTACAAACGTCCCTAATAATTTCTTCGCCTATCTGTTTTGTATTTCCGTAGGGAGATGCTGCGGGAACCACAGGGGAATCCTCGGTAATAGGCACTATTTCTGCCTGCCCATACACGGTACAGGAGGAGCTGAAAATAAAATTTGAATTCTCTTGCTTACTCATTTCCTGTAACAAATACACAAGGCTATGCAGGTTGTTTTCGTAATAGGCCAAAGGATTGGCTACGCTCTCCCCTACCGCTTTGTAAGCCGCAAAATGAATGACTCCGCCAATATCCTTGTGTCTTTCAAAAAAGGCGGTTACTTTGGGTTTCTCTCGCAAATCAAACTCCTCAAAAATGGGTTTTTTACCAGTTATACTAACAATTCCATCCAGCACTTCTTTAGATGAATTGCATAAATTATCTATAATAAGGACTTCAAAACCTTGATTTTGTAATGCTACGACCGTGTGCGAACCTATGAATCCAAGTCCTCCTGTTACTACTATTTTCATGTTTTTGGGGCTTTTAATTTGATGTATCGTAGACTGAAAAATCTATCCCGATATCTTTTCGTAAGCTATATTTTGTGCTATGGCAACTTTTAGACTGTCCTGCCAATGTGGTAGGTTTATTTTAAAATTCTCCTTTACTTTAGACTTGTTCATTACACTATAACTGGGACGTTTTGCCGGCAAAGGATATTCGGAAGATGGTATTGGTTTTAGGTCTACGGAAATATGGGCCTCTTGAAATATCGCCTTGGCAAAATCATACCAACTGGCAACGCCTTCGTTGCTGTAATGGTATATACCATATTTACCGATGTTATTTTTTATCAATTCTAAAATGAAGCTGGCAAGATCAACCGCATAGGTGGGCGTACCCACTTGATCGTTCACTACCGAAAGTTGGTCTCTTTCCCTACCCAAGCGCAACATGGATTTCATGAAATTATTCCCAAATTCAGAATACAACCATGATGTCCTGATGATGTAATAATTGGATAGTTGGTTTATAACTTCCTGTTCTCCCCTTAGTTTGGACTGTCCGTAAACTCCCAAAGGTTCGGTACTGTCCTCCTCCGTGTAGGGATGACTTTGCTTTCCGGAAAAAACGAAATCTGTTGAAATATGTATTAGGGTCGTTCGGTTATGCTTGCAGGCCAGCGCCAAATTTTTTACACCAAGACCGTTTATGGCATTGGCCTCGGCAAAATTCTCTTCGGCGGCGTCAACATTAGTGTATGCCGCGCAGTTGATACAGTAATCATAGGCCTTGTTTTTAAACCGTTCCGCCAACACATCCGTATCCGTGATATTCAATGCGGCCGATGTACAAAAGGTTAACGACAACATGCCCTCGTAGCGCTTTGCAATCGATTTTAGTGCCGAACCTAGTTGTCCGTTCGCCCCTGTTATCAAGACATTGATCATCTCTTTCCTTCCTTAGTTTATTGTTTTTTCTGCTTGACTTAGATACGGTAGCACCATGTCTTTTTCTGAAATAATCAGCTCGTCATCCGGCAGTTTCCAGTCGATCGCGAATTCCGGGTCATCATAACGTATGCCGCCCTCGGATTCCTTGTTGTAGAAATTATCGCACTTATAAAAAAAGGTCGCCGTTTCGCTTAGCGTCAAAAAACCATGGGCGCATCCCCTTGGGATAAATAATTGCCTGTTATTTATATTCGACAATACCGTTTTAAAGACTTTTTTATAGGAAGGGGAATCGGATCTCAAATCTACTACAACGTCCAATATCTCTCCTTCCAGCACCCGTACCAGTTTAGCTTGGGCGTGCTTTCCCGTTTGATAATGAAGTCCCCTTAAAACACCTTTTGATGATTTGGACTGATTATCCTGAACAAAATATATGGCCGTACCCAATACCTCCTCGAATTTTTGTTGATTAAAACTTTCAAAGAAATAACCTCTTTTATCCTCAAAAACAGTGGGTTCCAAAATATAAGCCCCTTCTATACTCGTCTTTTCTATATTCATAATTTACCGTAATTCCAATAGTTTGGCACTATAACCGCTTTTCACAAAAGGCTCGGTAAGCTTCTTGAACTGATTTTTGGTTATATAGCCCATTTTATAGGCAGCGGACTCAATAGCCCCTATTTTTAAGCCTTGACGCTCCTCTATGACCTGAACAAACTGCGAAGCCTGCATAAGCGAGTTAAAGGTTCCTGTATCCAACCAAGCAGTACCGGGGTCCAAAATACTAACTTTTAATTTGCCACGCAGTAAATAGGTCTTGTTTACATCTGTGATCTCTATCTCTCCCCTTTTACTTGGCTTGGTGTTTTTTGCAATTTCCACGACATCGTTATCATAGAAATAGATGCCGGGCACGGCATAATTGGACTTTGGCTTCAACGGTTTTTCTTCAATGGAAACCACATTATGATTGGCATCAAAATCTACCACCCCATAGCGTTCGGGATCGTTTACGTGATAGGCATATATAATGGCTCCGTCCGGATCATTGTTCGCTTGGAGTAATTTTTCCAATCCCGTTCCATAAAAAATATTATCGCCCAGAATAAGGGCTACTTTGTCTTTTCCTATAAACTTCTCCCCAATGATAAAAGCTTCGGCAAGTCCATTTGGTTCCGCTTGCACCGCATATTTAAAAACACAGCCGTATTTTCTACCGTCCCCCAATAGCTTTTCAAACATGGGAAGATCGTGCGGGGTAGAAATAATAAGGATTTCCCAAATACCGGCTTCCATTAAGGTGGACAGCGGATAATAGATCATAGGTTTGTCATAAATGGGCATCAGTTGCTTACTTACGGCCAAGGTGCACGGATGTAATCGCGTGCCAGAACCTCCTGCTAAAATTATTCCTTTCATCTTCTTGGGGTTTTATAGTTTTGTATTGATCAGGGTTGATGCACCTTCTTTATGGCCGCTAAATTTATTCAAATACCACGTAACGGTCTTCGTTATGCCGGTTTCAAAGTTCTCATCCGCTTTCCAACCCAATTCATTCTCTATCTTACCGGCATCAATGGCATATCTAAAATCATGCCCTGCCCTATCCTTCACATAGGTTATTTGATCCTTATAGCTCTTACCCGTTTTACTTGGCGCATACGCATCTAACAAGTCGCAAATTTTAGTTGCTATGTATAGGTTATTCCGTTCGTTCCTGCCACCAATATTATAGGTTTCTCCAGAAACACCTTTCTCATAGGCCAAGGCTATGCCAGTACAATGATCTAAGACAAAAAGCCAGTCCCGCACATTGCTACCATCTCCATAAATGGGAATTGCTTCGCCTTTCAAAGCCTTTCTTATAATGGTCGGTATCAACTTTTCGTCGTGTTGTTTTGGGCCGTAATTATTGGAACAGTTGGTAGTGACCACATCCATACCAAAAGTGTGAAAATAGCTTCTGACAATAAAGTCCGATGATGCTTTTGAAGCACTATACGGACTATTTGGCGCATAAGGCGTAGTTTCTGTAAACAAGCCAGTTACGCCAAGACTACCGTAGACCTCATCCGTTGAAACATGATGAAAGCGACAGTTGCAATAATCCGTATGGTATACTCCGGGAGCAGCCATCCAACGTTTTTTGGCGGTGTCCAATAAATTAAACGTACCCAAAATATTGGTCTGCATAAACGCATCGGGGTTGGTAATGGAATTGTCTACGTGGGATTCTGCAGCAAAATGGATGACTCCTTTAAAATCATATTCCTCAAAAAGTTCCTCGATAAATCTTCTATCGCAGATATCTCCCTTTACAAACGTATAGCGTTTATGATCAGCTACTTCAAGCAGATTTTTTTCGTCGCCTGCATAACTAAGGATATCTAGATTTATAAGATGAACATTTGGGTTCTGTTCCAAATAAAAAGGAATAAAGTTAGAACCTATAAATCCGGCTCCTCCAGTAACTAAAATATGATCCATTTGATATATAATTAAATTGTGGAATTACTAATTTTGTAAATATAATCCTACTTTTTTATTTCATTTAATTATTGTTGTGAACTACTCTTTTTGTGTGGTAGACACACCAAAAGTGTCGTTAAAAGGATAATGAAATAAAGAATTATTAGCTATCTTCCAATAATAGCCGACATGGCTACGTTTACAGGTATTGAAATAATTTCCTACTTTAACTATTCTTTTAACAAGTATGTATGAGCGAGTTAGTATCCAAAAAACCCTTGATAGCCTGTATAGATGACGAAGTACTGAACTTGGAACTACTAAAATTCAGTATTAAACAAATAGATTGTGAGGTGCTACCTATCCAATATAGTTTGGAAGCCCTGTCGATTTTAGAGAAACAAATACCGGATATCATTCTTTTGGATGTTCAAATGCCCTATATGGATGGATTTGAGCTATGCGCGCTCATCAAGAAAAAACGAAGCTTGAAACATATACCGATCATTTTTATTACACTTATGGAAAAAACCGAAAATAAGATAAAAGGTTTTGAGCTTGGGGGTGTTGATTATGTGACCAAACCTTTTAACAAGCATGAACTTCTCGCAAGGATAAAGACCCACCTAACGCTAAGCGAGACGAAAAAAAAGCTCCTTAAACAAGCAGAAGATCTCCAAAAAGAAAATGTACTCAAAGATAGGTTGTTCTCTATTATTGGGCATGACTTACGGTCGCCATTAAGTGCGATAAAAATACAGTTGGATTTTATTCTTAGAGGTATTATTGACCCCAAAGATGAAAGCTTTATTAAAAAAACCGTCCATAGTCTAAATGCAACCACCGACGAAGCCTTTAATCTATTGGACAACCTTTTGGGATGGGCCAAATCTGAAAGCGGAACCTTAAGTATTATCAAGGAGGATGTAAAAGTACTGGAGCTGGTGGAACAATGCATCCGACTTCAGAAAATGGCACTAGAAGCCAAAAATATAGATTTAATCGTGGCAATTCCCGAAGAAGCTTTGGTATTTGCGGACATGAATATGATTAAGACGGTACTGCGGAATTTACTTTCCAATGCTATTAAATTTACGCCAAAAGAAGGTCGTATTTCTATAAAGGCAGCGTTAGAAGAAAATACTTGGCACATATCCATTACGGATAGCGGTGTGGGTATTTCAGTCGAGGATTTACCCAAAGTCTTGAATCCGAAACAGCACTTTTCCAAAGAAGGTACCGAGCAAGAGGCCGGTACAGGTTTGGGGCTCATACTATGCCAAGATTTTATCGAAAAAAATAATGGTGGACTTTGGGTGGAAAGTACTTTAGGGGAAGGAAGCCGTTTTACGTTTTCAATTCCAATTTCATAAACCCTAGGCTACCGCTTGTTCGTTGGTTCCCCTTTTTGCCCTTTCCCAGTTTACGGATTGCTCACCTTTTATATAGCGCGCAAAACCTAGAAAAACAGAAAGGTTCATGATAAAAAAGTAGTAGGGTATAAAGAGGATTTTAAGTCGTATCGACCTATTCTCCAAAAACCAACCTAACAACGCCGCCCCATAAAATAGGATTTGTCCAAAAAACAAAAGACTAAAAATTCCAAATCCCAAAAAACCTTCGTTTTGTGCCAAAACAAAGTTAATCGGGATTAACAATAATAGCAATAAAGGTGTTAGTGTCCACCGCAATACCCGATGTGATATATACTGAAAAGACAAGGTGCCGTACTTGAAAATATTCAACAAGGAACTTAAACGGATTACGGACTGAATTCCTCCAGCGGATATCCTGATTTTTCTTTTTAATTCTTCTTTCACATTGGCGGATGCATTCTCAATGGCATAGGCCTCAGGGTTGTATTGTATGGTGTTGCCTTTCATGGCCACGCGCAATGAGATCATAAAATCATCCAACAAGGTGTCTTTTTCTACCTCTTGCCAAAGTTCGGTACGGATAGCAAAAAGTTCCCCTGCTGCCCCAACCACGGAATACAGTTCTGCATCCCATTTTTTAAGCTGGGATTCGTATTTCCAATACATGCCTTCCCCTGCCCCGGCAGCTGCATCGGCATCTTTTGAATAAATTCTTTTTTCACCGGAAACACAACCAACAGTAGGGTCACGGAACAAGCGAACGATTTCTTTTATGGAATCCTTTCCCAAATTGGTATTTCCATCGGAAAAAATTACGATCGGTGTTGTTACGTGTTTCATTCCACGGTTCATGGCCGCAATTTTACCATTACGTGCCGGTTCATGTAAAACGCTTACGTAGGTATACTTTTTTAGCAGTTCGGGTGTGCCATCATCAGAACCATCGGTTACCCAAAGTTGGGTTACTTTTTCCATAGGGTAGTTCAAACTTCTAGAATTACGAACTTTTTCGTCCAAATAATCTTTCTCGTTAAAAGCCGCTACGAACAAAGTCACCTCTGGCTCATAGTCTTCATTCCCCTCAAAAGGTTTACCCAAGCCTAAGAGTCGTCTCACTTTTATAATCGCAAAAAGTAGGATGCCGTATCCCAAATAGGAATAGAAAATAATAAACAAGGCTACCCAAAAAATGATTTTTAATGACTCCATACTGTTCTATTTTTTTATGCTGTAAGGATTTCTTTTTTCTTTACGGATTCCCATTCACCGGTATGGTGATTGAATTGTTTTATGACCCTGGCCGGATTACCGACAGCCACCGAATACGGCGGTATATCCTTGGTAACCACGCTCCCTGCTCCTACTTGACAATTTCTCCCTATCGTTACGCCTGCCAAAACCACAGAATTCGCTCCAATATGGGCTTCATCTTCAATTACTGTCGGGCGAATATCCAATGCCTGTTCGCTTGAGTTCTTCGAACCATCTGAAAAGCCATGGTTAAAACCCGAAACAAAAACATGCTGCCCCAGACCTGAACCATTGCCCATGGTTACGGGACCAATGACCACACTTCCAATACCTACACGCACCTTATCGCCCAAAAGCACATCGCCAGAACCGTTGTTTACGGTACAAAACGATTCAATAGTCGTTAAGGCACCTATTTCAAATCGGTTCCAAGGAAAAACATCTATGCGGCTTCTTCCGCGAATTAGAGACCCTTTACCTCTTTTATGTTTTAGGGGATTCAAAAAACACTTCACCCAAAGCCTTGGCCTTGGATTACGCTTAGGTGCTATGGCCCTTAGTGCCATTTGCTTTAACCTTGGATTGGATTTAATTTGATCTATGAGTCCCATATACACCTACTTATGCACTTGCCTTTTGTACTTTTAAAATACAATTATAAATTTCCTTAACGTTGTTCTCCCAACTATGGGATAGACCATAATTCCGTCTTTCATCCTGTTTCTTGGTCGAATCTTCATATAATGCTTTTTCGATCAGTTCCACATAATCTTCAGGGGTAGTTCCCAAATAGGTGTACTCCTTAAAATACTCCATGGCCTTTGTAGCAGATGCCACCGTAGGTTTCCCCATGGCTAGGTACTCGTCTATTTTTCTGGGATAGTTTCCTATGGTAGCGTCATTTATGAGTTGTGGATTGATCGCTATATCAAAACCCTTTATATAATTGGGTAATTCCGTCGCATCGCGACTGCCCAAAAAATATACATTCTCCATGTTGTGGAGGTCGGACTTTGCAAAAGCATGATCCTCTGGGCCGACAAAAACAATACTCCAATCTTTTCTGTTTTTAGCGATGTGTTCCAGAATATCGATACTTAACCTACGACTGGACAAAAAACCAACATACCCTATTACTGGACTTTTTATGGCTGCTAAATCTTCAGGAACCAATATGTCCCGAATTTGGTCATTAAAAAGGCTGGTATCACAACCTTGACCTACCATATAGGAGTTTGCCGTAAATTCCCTTCCATATTCCGCATAGAGGGTAGAATTATTGACCACACAATCGGCTTGCTCAATGAGTTTGGGTTCCAGGCGTACACCATTCTTTTTCCAATATGGATTTTTAGTCAGGAAATCGCGCATGTAATAGGTGTAAAAAGCTGGTTTTAAAAACGTTTTAATATACTGTCCCAAAAACATTGAGCTATCATTAAAAACAATATAATCCTTAAAGTCCAGGGTAGAAATCGCATTTAAAATATCGGTACAAAATCGTTTTCCGTTTTTTTTATTGAAGAAATCGAAAAGTGCGGGCTGACCAATAAAATTGATGGATTCCGTTATCGTTGGCGGATACAGATTCCATAAATTTTCTAAAATAGGAACGAGTGCTTCTTCCAATCCTTTTTGAATTCGAAGTCGTTTCTGAATTTTTGATGATTTTCGCTCTCGCATACTCGAGATACGATCCATTGGAGGATTCACATACAGCACCCTGTTATGCTTGGCAAATTCGGTCGCAATGTTCTTACAATTGCTGCCAATTTCAATATCCCAAGCTTGGATACCGATTACGATGATATCTCGGTTCTTAATCATCCTTTCGTTGTATTTAGTTCTTTATACACTTCTTGATAGAGCTCCAATACATTTTGCGACATGCCAACCCAAGAAAACTGCTTGGCCCTTAATATACCGCGCTCCGAAAGGATAGCAGCCAATGCATTATCATCTACTAAGGTCTGTATGGCTGCCGTAATCTGGGCAGCATCAAATGGGTCTACGATCAAAGCGGCATCCTTACCGGCAACTTCTGGCATGGAAGACGTATTGGACGTAATTACCGGAGCACCGCAAGCCATACCTTCTAGGATGGGGATGCCAAAGCTTTCCCGTAAAGAAGGATATAGAAAAATGGTGCATTGACTAATTATTGCTGGAAGTTCTGTATTTGGTACATAGCCTAACAGATGAATGTTTTTTCTGAGTTCCGGCATTCCCAAGGACATTAGTAATTTCTGGAGCTCGTTCTCATCATAATCCAATATGACCAATTTATAGTGTTCCGTATCAGATGCGCTGAAATTTCCGTAAGCCTCTAAAACCCCTTTTGTGTTTTTTTTAGGATCGGTATTACCAAGGAAAAAGAAAAATTTATCCGGTAATTGATAGGCTTCCTTTATTGATTTTAAAACAGTCTCATTGGTTACTTGCTTAAAGTGTGCGCCCACACCATTATAAATCGCACTTAATCTATTATCGGTAAAACCGAAATAGGTATTTATCCTGTCCTTTTCGTAGTTGGAAACCGTTATTACTTTTTTACTTTTTTTAATGACCGCGGGAACAAACCACCTACGGTACATATTCCCCAGTTTTTGATACCAAGAACCTTCTTTTTTAAAAAGACTGATGCTTTCCAAATAAATAATATCGTGCAAAGTGGTGATTAGGGGAACTTTAGAAAATATAGGTCCCGTATTGCTTGTGCAATGCAAGACATCACAACCTTCTTTGTGAGCTGCCCTAGGTAAGGCTATTTGCTCCCATCCCGGATAACCGAAACTGGATGTTAATTCAACTATTTTAAAGTTTTTCGCAGGCGGAATACAGGTGTTATCCTCATCTGGCTTTACAAAAATGACATACTCGTTTACGGTGTCTATATACTGAAGATTTTTGATAAGCTCTAGCGCCACCATATCCATGCCGTGCTTTTTTTTCCTGTACAGCCGCTGACCTTCTATTCCTATTTTCATGTGTCGGGTATTTAACTATTTATGGTGCCGTGCTGGGTGTGGATGAATTTTTTGTTCGCTCCTTTTAACTTAAACAATGACAGGAACATTAAAGCAAAAGCTTTTGGCAATGTCAGCAATGCTTTTAGCGTTTTCCAGTTATAGAATCCTCGTGGAATAGCACATAAAAAAGCGATTACTACGGCGACAAATGTAATTTGCCATGCCAATGGAGGCACCGAAAAGTAAGTGCTTAGTTGTGGAAAAAATAGCTGTACAAGTGTGGCTCCCAGAAATAATAGGGTAACCAAACCTGCAAGTAGCACTCTAGGCGGTGCAATCATTTGGTAGACTTTATCAAAAAAGTCCAAATTCCCCTTTAGAAAAAGTGATTTTACGCCCGACCAAAAGAACCGTTTAAAATAAACAAACTGGGCGGAAAGCCATCTTTTGCGCTGATTGGCGAAAACGGCTGCCTTCTGTACTTTTTCATCCAGCACCAAAGCGTCGTGAAGGTATTCTATGGTTTCTCCGTCACGGAGCAAGGTCAACTCCAACTCTTTGTCAAATCCGCCAATCGCATTAATGTTTGCCATGGTAGACTTGAAAAAACGATAATCGAAGGCCATCCCTGAACCTATTAAAGCAGAAGACAGACCCAAGGCACGGTGGCCTTTTCTAAAGATATGGTTATTGACCTCCTCGCTTATCGCATCTAAAATGGCGAAAGACGTATTGGTGTTTTTAGCGATTCTATGTCCTTGTACTACTTTATATCCTTGATCAAAGGCAGCATTCATTTTCTGAATGAAATCGGTCTCCATGATGTTATCGGCATCCAATATCAAGGCCACATCATACCCATCGCCTATTTGCGCCATAGCGGCATTTAATGCCTTAGATTTGGTGCTGGTTTCAAAAGAAACTTCGATCAAACTAATGGGTAATGCCTTAAGCGCTTTTAAGGTCTTTTGTTCAAAAGAATCCGCAATGACAATAACATCGAATTTGTTAGTATCATAGCTTTGTTCCAAAGCCTTTTTTGCCACCTCCACAATAACCGCATCTTCCTTATATCCTGGGATTAGCACCGCAAACTTTCTATCGAATTGCTTTGATGTATTGGCTTGCTTTTTAGGCGTGCTTAGTCCGGCTACCGAAAATATCAGAATATAAAAGGCAGCAAAAGCCAAATAGGCAAATAGCACGAGTTCCAGAATAGCAAAGAGGATATTTAGAAATTGCATGATAGGTTTTTAAGGAAGGTTTGGGGCTAAACGTTCATTAGCTTAGGTATGGACTCCGTTTTCAGCAGTTCATCAAAATAAGCTATGGTGTCTACCAAACCGTCTCTTAACGCTATTTTAGGCTCCCAACCGTTCAATTTTTCTTTTGCTAAACTAATGTCCGGTTGCCTTTGTGTAGGGTCATCAGATGGTAAGGGCATGTATATGATTTTAGAGGAACTATTGGTAAGTTCGATAACATTCCGGGCCAATTCCAACATCGTAAACTCTACGGGATTACCAATGTTTACGGGACCGATAAAATCGTCTCCCGTAGCCATCATGCGAATCATACCTTCGACCAAATCGTCAACGTATTGAAAACTTCTGGTCTGGGTTCCCTTACCAAAAATGGTAATATCCTGACCTTGTAATGCCTGATTTATAAAATTGGAAACCACACGACCATCGTCCGGCTCCATTTTAGGGCCGTAGGTATTGAATATTCTAATGATTTTTACCCGAACGTCATTTGATTCGTGATAATTTACGAACAAAGACTCTGCACATCGTTTTCCCTCGTCGTAACAAGAACGAATACCAATTGGATTTACGTGACCCCAGTAGTGCTCCGGTTGCGGATGCATTTCGGGATCGCCGTAAACTTCGCTCGTAGATGCCTGCAATATTTTTGCGCCGGTACGTTTTGCAAGTCCCAACATATTTATAGCTCCCATAACGGATGTCTTTATCGTCTTTATGGGGTTATGCTGATAATGAACCGGTGATGCAGGACAAGCCAGGTTATAAATTTCATCGACCTCTATAAAATAAGGAATGGTAACATCATGGCGAACTACCTCAAAATAAGGGTTGTCCATTAAGTGGACTACCTTGCTTTTCTTCCCGTAAAATAGTTGTCCAGACAAATAACTTCGTTGCCTTCATCCAATAAACGTTCGCACAAATGCGACCCAACAAATCCCGCTCCGCCGGTTACTAATATTCTTTTCATATTTTTTAATTTTTTAATGGTCATGCTTCGACTTGGCTTAGCACACGTATTTAATTAGCAGGCAAACAATTAGAATTAACTTAAAAATGGCCGTTTCCCATGACATCAATTTATTGTCTTCGTGTTATGCTACAATCCTCTGTTTTGAGTTTGTGATCGGGCTATTGACAGCAGCGCGACCAATACTGTAATAAGTATACCCCAAATCCTTCATTTCTTCCGGATCGTACACGTTCCTACCATCAAAAATGAGTTTGTTGTTCATCAGTTTTTCCAAAATCCTGAAATTGGGCATTCTAAACTCCGACCACTCGGTAACCAACAATAGTGCGTCAACCTCTATACAGGCATCGTACTCGTCCTTCGCATAGACAACGGTATCCTTTAGGGTGTGTTTGGCCTCTTCCATCGCTACCGGATCGTAAACACGAACCTGTGCGCCCAAGGCCAATAACTGTTCTATAATCACCAATGATGGCGCCTCTCGCATATCATCTGTTTTAGGCTTGAAGGCCAGACCCCAAATACCAAATTGCTTTCCTTTTAGATCTTCGCCAAAATGTCCTTTTATCTTTTCTATAAGTTTGGATTTTTGTCGGTTATTAACACTCTCTACCGCTTTCAGTACTTCCAAAGAATGTCCGTACTCATCTGCGGTACGCACCAAGGCCTGTACATCTTTTGGGAAACAGCTACCGCCATAACCCGTGCCTGGATAAATGAACTTGTTACCTATCCTGGCATCTGAACCAATTCCCTTGCGAACCAAATCAACATTTGCCCCGACCAGTTCGCAAAGGTTGGCTATATCGTTCATAAAACTAATCTTGGTAGCCAGCATGGAGTTTGCGGCATATTTTGTCATTTCCGAAGAAAAAATATCCATAAACAACAGCGGATGACCGTTCATTAAAAACGGCTTGTATAAACGCTTTAGTGTTTTTTCTGCCCTTTCGGATTCTATACCTACTACAATGCGGTCCGGTTTTAAAAAATCATCTATAGCACTACCCTCTTTTAAAAATTCCGGATTGGAAGCTACGTCAAAAGGAATATCTACCTTTCGTTTCGCCAGTTCTTCCTGTACCGCTGCTTTTACCTTAAAGGAGGTGCCTACCGGTACCGTGCTCTTTGTGATGATGACCTTGTAGTCTTCCATATGCTGTCCTATCTCACGGGCAACACCCAATACATACTTTAAGTCTGCACTACCATCTTCGTCCGGTGGAGTTCCTACAGCAATAAAAACGGCATCACTATCCTTAATGCCCTTTGCCAGATTGGTGGTAAAGGTAATACGGCCCTTTTCCAAATTCCGCTCCAAAAGGGTTTCAAGCCCAGGCTCATAAATGGGAACCTCGCCGCGCAATAACATATCAACTTTCTTTTTATCGATGTCTACGCAGGTAACATTGATACCTGTTTCCGCAAAACATGTTCCGCTAACCAAACCAACGTAACCGGTTCCTACTACTGTTATTTTCATATTTTGATTTTATAATATTAAATATTTTTCTTTCTTATTTGTAAATATATTCTTACTTTATATTTATTTTAAATTTTTGTTGCGTAAGCGTGCTTTTAAGTTGTAAAAATCACTTGGCAACCTATTTTTAATATTTTAATGGGTTTTAAAGTGTGTAAAATCCCAGAAAATGGCCCGCAAAAATACCTTTAAGTACAATACTCGATTTTTGAAAAAAAGCGTTATCAGGTTTTTTGGAATGTTACCAATGTTTCGGAACAAGATACTTAATACCAAGGGCGTCGTTTAAAAATTCTTGCGTACATAAAGTGTTCGGTGGTTAGTTCTAAAAATACCGACAAGGTTCCTGTTATTCTTGGGCTGTTGTGATTGATTGTGCTCATAGATACAAAGGGACAAACCGCGGAAATCGACCATATTTTGGTTTTAATGAACCAAACTACAATAGGCATTACTCCATTTATTATTCAGGAGGCTGGATAACGTTTAACTGACGGTGAATAGCACTAGGGGTACGTTCTATTTGGTGGTTGATCTTAGAGTCTGCAGATGACAACTAATTCCTTAT
>Ga0075117_1000763_pt1 | contig 21497 bp, 13 predicted proteins | sample AntAceMetag02UKJ_FD_69789 | JGI IMG/M metagenome (GOLD analysis project Ga0075117, IMG submission 69789) | Saline lake microbial communities from Ace Lake, Antarctica - Antarctic Ace Lake Metagenome 02UKJ | ecosystem: Environmental > Aquatic > Non-marine Saline and Alkaline > Saline | place... | reverse complement strand
CAATTCGACGATAAAACACGTCTGTTGATCTCGCCGCTCCCAGCGAATCTGCCCGGTATGATTCTGCACAATCTCACTTGCTACAAACAAGCCCAAACCAGTTCCATCCTTCTTGGCTGTCACCAATGGCTCAAACATTTTATTGACAATCGTTGGATTCGGCCCCGCGCCGGTATCTTGTACTTCCAAAGTAACAGACTCCGAACCACTTTGATATAGCCTGATACAGACACGGCCGACATCATCTGCCATTGAAATCGGGTCTGAATCAACGGGAACCGCCGCTTCAATGGCATTCAACAGCAGATTGGTAACCAGTTGCTCCAGAGATTCCGTATCTCCCTGAATAGAAATCGAGTCTGCAACTGCGGCAAATTCGATTTGAATTCCAAAGTGTTTCGCCGTCGGCTCGACCAGACTGATCATCCGAAAAACAATATCGCTGAGACAGACGGACTTCATACTGGAAAAGTGGCCGCCCTTATTGTCCAGAAAACTTTGCAAATATTGTTCGATCATACATAACTGACGGTTGGCCACCTGTAACGTTTCATCCTGACTCTCGGGGCATTTACGGAGATGTAGATCCAATGCAATGCGACAACCAGTGACGGCATTACGTAACTGATGCGCGAGCGCACCGCGCAGCTGACCCAACGTTTTCAACCGCTCGCTGCGTTTGACTTCGTCTTCATAGTCCCCCAGTAGCGCTGCCATTTGATTGATGGAAATACTCAAATCGCGAATTTCATCATCGCGCGTCGGCTGTACCATAGGCTGGAAGTTTCCCTGTGCGATCTGTGCTACCTTTTTGTCTAAAAGTTGCAAAGGGCGCGTCACACGCGCTGCAATGACCGTTGCCAGAAATGCGACTACCACCAAAGCAATACTTCCTGCCAACAAAGAGGGATAAATGGCGTTTGCAAGTGCCTCCCGATACTCTTTGACTGGATGATAGATATGCAGATATTGTATTCCCTGTGTTCGAGGGCGTTTTTTAATTTTTACGATGGTATGAAAATATTGTACATCGTCTGCCTGATTCACATCAGAAATCTGTAACTGATTCCATGCTGGCGGTTCGTGTGAAACGGTCTGTGGTACAAACCCAGGGCGGGTTGAAGCCAAGACATCTCCTTTCTGTCCCACGAGTACAAAATCGGCTCCTGAAAGTCCTTTGGTCTGAGTTAAAACCGCTGCGGTTAAAGGGAAGGTCGCATCGTTCAACGTATGCGCAATTTGGCGAAACTGATCACGAATCTGTAATTTGATTTGATTGGTCGAAAGGTAAGCGTGCCATAAAGTCACGCTTACAATCGCGCAAACCATGATCCCGACCATGGGAATAAGAATCTGATACCTTAACGGCCAGCGCATCGGCGGGGCTGCTTTCTCTTACTGATAAAAATGAGCTTGATCGACGTACTTCGATCAAATTCATTTTATGTGATTCAGGGACGAGAAAACATGATTAACCTGACAGTTCATTCAGAAATCTCGCGCGGCTTTCCTATCGATTCCCTCCCATGTAAAAACTCGGGCAAACAACATGTCGCACATTTCAGCGCCTCTGTCTGTTTGATGAACACCGCCCTGCTCTGTTTACAGATTGGATGCCCCACAATTCGATATAAAGCGCACCTAAGCCTCCAGAAATCACGTATGCATCTAAAAAACAGCCTGTTTGGTACACATTTTGCATCCCTTTATGTATAGAATTGAGTTCTAAAAGATCATGACAACGATAAGGAATTAACTTTGATGCGCAACAGACGTGGATTTACATTAATCGAATTACTTGTGGTGATTGCCATTATCGCGATTTTGATCGGATTGCTCTTGCCCGCGGTGCAGCAGGCGCGAGAAGCAGCCCGGCGAACCCAGTGTAAAAACCACTTAAAACAATTAGGCCTGGCAGTACATAATTATGTCAGCAGTTATCGCTATCTGCCCCCTGGAGCAAGCGTTGATCTTTCCGTTTCTTCGACCGGCAATAATGGTTCGTGGGGCGTGCATGGTCGTATCTTGCCTTTGCTGGAACAGGGATCTCTGTATAACAATGTTGACCTCTCGATTGCCTGGGATTTCCAGACGGCCATTGACGGATTGAAAATTCCCGTCTATGCCTGCCCCAGTGATCCGAATAGTGATAAAGCACGCGATCCCGGCAGCGGAAAAGTGAAGCTGTATCCCACGAATTATGGTTTCAATTATGGAACCTGGTTTGTGTTTGATCCTGCGAATGGAAATGGAGGCAACGGCGCCTTCTTCCCGAATGCCAGTCTATCGATGGCCCAGTTTACGGATGGAACCACCAATACCCTGCTGGCTGCGGAAGTCAAAGGCTGGCAACCTTATACTCGCAATGGCGGCCCCCCAACCACGACGATTCCCTCGACGGCATCCGAGGCTGTCACAATTACGGCAACAGGAACCAGTTTTAAAACCGATACCGGACACACCGAATGGCCCGATGGTCGCGTACATCATACTGGCTTTACCGTCACGATGACTCCCAATACATACGTGGCGTATTCCAATGGGGGAATAGAGTACAATGCCGACTACAACTCCTGGCAGGAAGGTAAAGATGGAGGCTCCGGATCACCCACTTATGCCATCATCACTTCGCGGAGCTATCATATCGGAGCCATAAACGCCGTTCTCGTTGACGGTTCAGTTCGTACGATCAGCGAAAATATCTCGCTGGATATCTGGCGGGCTTTGGGCACGCGTCAAAATGGCGAAATCCTCGGCGAGTTCTGATTTCACATCCGCATTAGCGCAGAATATAAGGAGTTGATCTGGAGACAGGTTGGCTCCTTTTTTCTTGCGCTGTGATACCTCGCAGAAACAATTTCTCCTTTCCTGACTTTTGATTATCGTCCACCCCTCTATAATGGAGACTCTTTGACCGTCGTTCGGTTCCAAGCCTTCATCAACGAAAGAAAGAGTCATTCATTATGAGTTTTCAACCACGCATATTAGCTTTCGCAGGCAGTTTGCGCGAAAAATCGTTTAATAAACAACTCGTGGCGATTGCAGTCAAAGGAGCCAGAGAGGCAGGCGCTGAAGTCACGTTGATCAATCTGGATGATTTCCCCATGCCTCTGTTTGATGAAGACCTGGAAGCCAGAGAAGGCAAGAATGAATTTGCGATCCAATTCAAAAAACTGCTGATGGAAAGTGACGGCATTTTGATTTCCTCCCCCGAATATAACGGCTCACTTTCTGCTGTCATGAAAAATGCCATCGACTGGGCTACCCGCGCCGATGAAGGAGAAGCCCCCGGCTCATTGCCTGCGTTTCGAGGCAAAGTCGTCTCTCTGATGAGTGCCTCTCCCGGTGGATTGGGAGGCTTGAGAGGCCTCGTGCATGTGCGAGCCATCCTGGGAGGCCTGGGCTGTATCATGCTGCCCGCTCAAACGGCTGTCTCCAGTGCGCATACTGCATTCGACGATTCCGGAAATCTGAAAGACGAAAAACTCCAGCAGCAAATCAGAAATCAGGGGCAAGAGTTGGCAGGCTTTATATCACGGCTTCATCAGCGAGATTCCTGAACCATTTGACTTGCAAAAACTTTGGATTCGGTCCCGATTGTCAACTTTCTTTTTCATGAACTCAACTGTTAAGATAATTGAGTTCTGATATTGATCTCTCCTTTTGAGTTGACGACAGGAAATCGCATGACATTTAATTATCGACCATCTGTTCTGGTCTTCACGGCTCTGTTTTCGTTTGTCTTTTTGCAGAATACACTGATCGCTCAGGAGCCGCCGGTTTCTGAATTCACTGTCGATAAGAAAGATAAAACACATTGGTTTGATATCAAAAATCTGGGTGTGGAAGGCAAAGGCTGGACTGAAACCGAAGATTTTTTTGATCGTCTACCCAAAAAAGCCAAAGGTGTGGTGCGTAAGCCTGTCTGGTCGCTGAGTAAACATTCTGCGGGCATTGCAGTCCGATTTGTGACCAACGCCACTTCAATCAAAGCGAAATGGGAACTGACCTCTCCCAGCATTGCCATGAATCATATGGCGGCAACCGGCGTGAGCGGTCTGGATCTTTATGTGAAAACGGAATCCGGAAAATGGCGCTGGCTGGCTGTTGGCAAGCCTTCCCAGCAGAAAAACAGTGTCTCACTGACAGCAGGACTGCCTCCCGGAAAACGAGAATTTATTCTATATCTGCCACTCTATAACGGTGTCAAATCGGTCGAGATCGGGATTCCCGAAGCCAGTAAGCTCTGGAAAGCCCCCGCACGCGAGCCGGGCAAAGATAAACCGCTCATCTTCTGGGGAACCTCTATCACGCAGGGTGGCTGTGCTTCACGTACTGGTATGGTGCATACGGCCATCCTGGGACGCAGACTCAATCGCCCGGTCATCAATCTCGGTTTTTCTGGCAATGGTCGCATGGAGCCAGAAGTCGCCAAATTGATCGCCGAACTTGATGCCAGCGTGTTTATCATGGACTGCCTGCCCAATGTGACCGCGGATGTTGTGAAAAAACAGACTGTGCCCCTCGTCAAAACATTAAGAGCCGCGCATCCCGATACTCCGATTCTACTCGTGGAAGACCGCACTTATTCGAATGCGTATCTCAAAAAGAGCAGTCAGGAACGCCATCGCACAAGTCGCCTGGTACTCAAAGAAGGATATGAGCGTTTAAAAAAAGAGGGTGTGAAGAATCTGTATTATCTGGAAGGAAATACGCTTCTCGGCGATGACAGTGAGGATACCGTCGATGGATCTCATCCGACCGACCTCGGTTTTTTCCGACAGGCGAATGCGTTTGAGAAAGTACTCAAGCCAATCCTTGAGCAACACTCCAAGTGATGGGTGTTCGTTTCGGTTTATTCCTGTTTCTCGCGTGCATGTTGTCGTGCGGGAAACAGGAAAATCCCGCCGAACCAAATCTGGCCCTGCCTGCGAAAGCGCGTTTTCAGGAATTCCATGCTGAGATTCAAGGGTTCTGCGGAAGCTGTCATCTCTGCCCCGACCCAGGTGTGTTGACCAAAGAATTCTGGCGGATGCAGATTCCCCGCGAATATGCACACTACGAGCGTTCACAGCAGAAATTGTTGCGCGTGCCGCCCCAGTCGGAAGTCATTCAATATTTCGTCTCACAGGCGCCGGAAAAACATGTGCTTCCTGCGCAAATCACAGATCTCCCGACGGGGCCGCTGACCTTTCGGAAACAGGAAATCCCACGGCGGGCTGGCGATCAAATTCCCGGCGTTTCCGATTTAAACTGGATCGCTGACAGTAATTCACCGGATGAATTACTGATTACCGATCTAGGATCGGGGGAAGTAGGTCGCGTACTCTTTTCGGCAGGCAAACCAAAGATCGAGTCTCTGGCAAAACAGAATCACCCGGCTCACATTGAGCGCATTGATTTGAATCAGGATCAACACGATGACTATCTCATCGCCGACCTGGGAAGTTTCGGACCAGAAGACCACGACCGGGGATCAGTCACACTGCTGATGTTCAATGACAAAACGAAGCGCTATGATCCACATCAACTGCAAACAGGATTGGGGCGTGTGGCGGATGTCAAAGCGGCTGACTTCGATAGAGACAAGGACCTGGATCTCATCGTGGCAGAATTCGGTTGGAGAAACACCGGGCGTTTACTTTATCTGAAAAATGTCTCACCCTCAAAGACAAACCTCAAGTTCGAACGGCGGGTACTCGATGACCGACATGGCGCCAGTCATGTGCTGGTCACCGATTTGAATCAGGATGGGTTACTTGATTTTGTGACATTGTTCTCACAGGAGCATGAAATCATCGTCGCGTTTTTGAATCAGGGTGGCGGTCATTTCAAAAAAGAGACCCTTTATCAGGCCCCCGATCCCGCCTATGGTTCCTCCAGTATTTCGCTGGTGGATCTCGACCGGGACGGCGACCTCGATCTGCTTTACACAAACGGCGATACGATGGACAGCTTTGAGTTACGGCCCAGTCATTCGGTACAATGGCTGGAAAACAGAGGCAAGTTTCCCTTTGTGCATCATCCGATTGCAGAATTGACGGGCGCCTATGGTGCAACACACGGTGACTTCGACGGCGATGGGGATATCGACGTTGCCGCCTGCACAATGACCTGGGATTATGAGGAGCCTCGCAATACGGTTGTCTGGTATGAGCAGAAAACGCCGGGAACGTTTGTCGCACATCCCCTCGATTATTCTAAAGGACAACATGCGGCTATCGAAGCGGGCGACTTCGACGCCGACGGCGATCTGGATCTGGCGGTGGGAAATTTTGAAGCCCGCGAGACGAACGCAGCCGCTCCTTCAGCCTGGTTTTCCATCTGGTGGAATGAGGGACCAGGGAAATCGAAATAGTTGAGCGGCTTTTCGTTCATAATGACCTTTTTCTAACCACGAAAAACACGAAACTCACGAAAAAAGTGTTTTTGCGAAACTAATTCAGGTAGTATGAACTGTGTTGACTTTGATTGAGGCTTCCCCTTTTCTCTCTCGAGAGATGGCAACTCGATTCGTCAATAGACGAAAACTGGTTCTGGTTAGTCCATAGTTCTCCGACTTGAGGCTATATAATGAAAACTGTTCCCAAATTAACGGCCGTCGCTTGCATCTTTGTATTCGCATCGGCGGCGTACGCAAACAACACGTACTTTTTGCCTGGTGATGCTTTCTTTTTCACACGGCTCGACTTGAACGGTGTCAAGCAAATTCAAGACGTAGAGTCACCCACTTTTATCTATGGGAATCATTGGAATGGTGGCTTTGGTTGCGGTTTTCTCGGTTATCGTGAATTGCGCTTAATGAAAACACCGGCTGAAACCCGCCGAGCGTTGTTGGATAGCTATTTGGCACTCCAAGCCGAAATTAAGAAAGATCCCAACCTTGGTGGGGCAATGAGCGTATTTATTTACTCCAAAAATTATGATTGGCAGAAATACGGACTCGGGCTGCAGTACAATGAAAACTGGGCTGATGAAACAGCAGCTTTTGGAGCGCACCGTGACCATTTCAGACTGGAATCGTTCGTTGAGTCGCCCAGCTTGATTATGCAAAACTGGAGAGATTCAAGCCGGGTTCCATCACTGGGCGCTGAGTGTCCCAATCTTACGCCTGGACATCGAGGGGAATGGCTGAAAACACCAGTTCAAATTCCCTGCAAACAATGCCAGATATTGATTATTCCTAATCGTGAATTTAAGAAGTTTTTTTATCCACGAAATGGACTAGAAGTCATTAGGATCGTCGATGGAAAACAAATGACTTTGGTTAAAACAAATGATGGATGGACACAAAAATAAGTATTAAAAACTACATCGAATGCAAGAAGACATCGTTTCATTGATCTTTAGACGCACTTAACACAACTCAAGCCATCAGCAGCCGAGCCAGCTTGCTGCATGTATCATGACGTTTTTCTAACCACGAAATACACGAACATTTTCTGTTTGTTAAATGCTGTTTCTGGTGCCGGCGCCGTTTCAGATTTTCCAGGGGCCGCGATAGGGACGTTGCAACATCTGGTTGGCTTCGTCATCGCCGATAAACTGTTCTTTCTCCGGGTTCCATTTCAGTTTTCGTTTCAGCCACATGGCGATGTTGCCGAGGTGGCAAATACTGGCTGTGGAGTGACCGGCTTCAACGGGTTCAATCGGATCTTTACGCGATTTCACGGAGTCTATGAAGTTCTGGTAGTGGTTGTTGCTGACGGGCAGATGAATCTCTTCAGTGGCGATCACCGAATTCTTGATGGCATCAGAGGATGCTTCCACCTCTCTCATATTATTGACACTGAACTGCACCCAGCCTTCGGTGCCTTCGATGCGTGCCCCAAAACCCGGGTCCTGCGTACGACAGATAAACTCGATCCCGTTGGCGTAGCGTGCGCGGAAGTCCGTTTTCATCGCGGTTGTATATAGGTGCCCCTTGGGTGGCCACACGACTCCCTCTTGATTTTCAAATTCCACCGGACCAGTGCCATCCATGCCGAGCGCCCATTGAATGATATCGGTTGAATGTGCGCCGGTGTTGGTTACCTGTCCCCCCGAATAATCAAGATGAAAGCGGAACCGATAGAGGCATCGATCGATGTGATAGGGGGCCATCGGTGCGGGGCCTATCCACATGTTATAATCAAATCCAGCGGGTACGGGCATTTCCTTCCATCCCGGTCCGGGGCCTGCACTGCTGTTATTGATAATAGAAACCACGCGTTTGACCTCGCCGATTCGCCCATTGCGAACCAGTTCGCACATACGGCGTACGACTTTATTCGAACGATACTGAGAACCAGTCTGCAAGATGCGTTTATGCTTGCGAACCGCTTTGATCATCTGCTGGCCATCATGGACGGTGAGCGACATTGGTTTCTGGCAATACACGTCTTTACCCGCTTCACACGCCTTCACGGTTGCCAATGCGTGCCAATGATCGGGCAAGGTAATCATGACGGCATCAACGTCTTCACGTGCGAGGACATCGCGAAAGTCGCTGTAGGCATCACATCCCTGGTACTTTCCTGAACGCGTTTGTTTGGCATAGTACTCATTCACTTTTTTCTGAGCGGGCTCGCGTCCCAGAAAATGTTCTTTCCGCGCATAACCATCACTGCCTTGATTGACATCACAGACGGCAACGATCTGGGCATCAGCGAGCCGCAACATGCCTGGCAAGTCGGCACGACTCTGGTTCCCACAACCAATCTGGGCAATATTGATGCGGTTACTGGGAGCATTCGCACCAAACACAGAACTGGGAACAATCGTCGGCACCATAAAAGCAGTGCTGGCGGCCGCAATGAAATCACGCCGCGTCAGCTTGCTGCGATTATTCTGACTGGTTGCACTGGATTCACTGGATTCATTGTGTTGCATATTATTGTACTCTCTTGGAAGTTGAGTCTAGCGGTGGTCAAAGCTCGGATTATGACCGAAATCAGGGTCCACTTAAATAGTATCCGTTTATATGTCGTCAATGATATCAGAAATCAGGCTCATACGACAGTTTTTAGATATTCTGAGTTGGTTTTTTCTGCGTTTAGATTGAGTATTTTAGTAACCACGAAAGACACGAAAAGCACGAAATAAAGTGTTTGTGGGAAACAATCAATGTGACGTCAACTGTGCCGAACACGATTAGATCTAGCCCATTTAAATCTTATCTAATCATTCATTTTTTCTGAAAAAAGTTAGACGATTCGAACAAAACTGACGGTCTTCGTTCTTGAGTGGGGAACGTTTTGGGGTTCTCCATTGAATTTTCTATGTTAATCGTGTGAATTGGATTTGCTGATCCATCAAAATCACTTCGACTCGTTAGGCAGATCGGAAAGTCGTCATGATTCGCGTTCTCACCTTTCTTATTATTACCGGACTGCAGTATGGTTTTGCGCAATGGTTGCCGGGGGCTGACCGGCTTACCGAGGTGAAGATGCTCGTTAATCAGTACGAGGCGGCAGAAGAAAAATTCTTCAATGTTACAATGCCCGACAATCCCACAACCGCCGATAAAATTCAACACTTCAAGGCATGGCCGGGCTGGCGGTACATCCCAAAATTTGTCGCGTTGGCTGAAGCAAAACCTGACGACGAAGCCGCGTTTCTCTGCTGTCAGTGGATCATTGATCGTACAGGCAATGTCGGTAACCAAGATAAGGGAATGTTTGACGCAGATCAAAAGGCGTGGGCAATTCTCACAGCCCATCACACCCAGCGTTCGGATTTGCCGATGCTATGCTTACGAGCGGTTCAATATTATGGCCCGGAGCAGGAACATTTCTTACGAGGATTATTGACACGTCAGGATTTATCTCGCGAAAACAAGGGGTTCGCAACGGTGGCATTGGGCGAATCTCTGGCCCAGAAGCACAACACAATTGAGATACAGAGATCAAGTACGTTACCGAAGAACGAATTTCGAGATTTCTTGCAGAAGCAAAAGTCTCCTGACTGGGGGAAGGATTTAATACCGGCGAATGCAGCAAAGTTCAAAGCGGAAAGCATTCTATTATTTCGTGATGTTTTAACACACTATGCTGAAATTCCCGTCACAATCACAGCACCAAATTTTCGGAATCTCAAAAACCTCGGCGAGAAAGCCAGTAAGAGCCTGTATGCGCTTGAGCATCTGACAATCGGTTCGAAACCACCGCATATCGTGGGCAAGGATTTACACGGTCAGCCGCTTGATCTTCAGAACTACGAGGGGCACGTGGTGCTTATTTCTTTCTGGTTTACTGGTTGTGGCCCCTGCGTGGGATTCATTCCACAAGAACAACGCCTGATCAAGACATACAAGGGTCGTCCATTTGTGTTGCTGGGCGTCTGCACTGACGAATCGCGTGAGATGGCGCAAAAGACCGCTAAAGAGCACAAGCTGGATTGGCCCTGCTGGTTTGATGGCTCGAACGGTCCCATCGCCCAGGACTGGAACGTTCTGAGTTGGCCAACGACCTACGTGCTTGATCGCAATGGTCAGATCGCGGCCAAAAATATTCGAGGTGATGCATTGGACATGAAGATCGCAGAGTTGATGGAAGAGAAGAAATGAGCGAGTCCGACTGCATGAAATTTTCGTCATATTTGATTTGCAAAACACACTAAGCACTGTACAGTGCACTAAAGCATCAGTATTGAAGACATAGCAGCGTTCAGATTCGCTCAACAGAGAAAGAGATGTGATGATATCTCGCGTCATTTTATCAACAATTGCTTTGATTTTTAGTCTGCTTCCATGCGTAATGACTTTTGCAAACGATGCTTTTAAGAAACCGGTCCGTTTAAAAGCAGATGGCAAAGTTATCGATACGGGCGCTACCATTGGACACAGCAGCCCGTGTATCGAAGACATCGATGGAGACGGATTAAATGATTTGATTGTTGGCGATTTTAGTGGCAAGTTTCATATCTATAAAAATATCGGCCAACGGAACACACCAGTCTATAAGAGCATTGGAAACATTAAAGCAGATGGGGAAGACGCCTCAGTGAATATTTACTGTTGTGTTGGGGGCCAACCTCGTTTTGTCGATCTTAATGGTGATGGAATCAGAGACTTTATCAGCAGTTCTTATGACCCGGGACACTGCTACTACTTCCGCGGATTACCCGACCATAAATTTGCTAAACGAGAAGAACTCATTGACAAAGCAGGAATTCCTGTACGCAGCAACGTTCAACAGAAACAGAATTACGAATCCTTCGGCAGTTTTTATACACCCGTCGATTGGGATGCGGATGGTGATTTTGATCTTTTAATTGGTTGCTTTGAGGGCGAATTGAAACTGCGATTAAATGAAGGCGATTCTAAAAAACCAGTCTTTGCAACAGACAACCAGTCTGTTAAAGCTGGGAATAAACCGCTCAAAGTCGATGCCCATTGCTGTCCCGTTGTGGCTGACTGGGACAAAGATGGTCTGTGGGACATACTTGCTGGCAGTGACAATGGTAGTGTGGTCTGGTTTCGTAACGTCGGTACAAAAACCGACCCTCAATTTGGGGAGGGCCAGTTACTCGTCTCCAAACATACTGGCACCGGTAAAGATCTGGTGTGCTGGAGCGAGGACGAAATTGTGCCCGGAATCCGTGCGCAAATTGAAGTGGTCGACTTCAACCAAGATGGCAAGCTCGACTTAATTCTGGGAGACTTCTGTACGGCCTATGATTTTCGAAAAGATCTGACGAAGCAAGAAAAGCAGCAATTCGAGATGTTAATGACTAAATCTCAATCGATCGTTAAGTCATATTCAAAAAAAACGGAATCGCTCAGTGTGGAATTCAAAAAGAAGTATCCGGGTGATGAAATTTATAGCGATAAGGCTACGGCCGAATGGTCAAAAGCATACAAAACATTGAGAGAAAGTTCCGAAGCTATACAATTGGAAAAACACGAAATCGAACTCACAAAACAAATGCGGCTTTACCTTGCTAGCACGGAGAGCAAACGTAATCGAAGTTACGACCTGGCAATACCACACGGATACGTATGGCTCTTCATCCGAAAATGAAAATTTTATTACGAATGAATTTTCCAGCTACATTAAAGCTCAACACATTATTACCAGGGCGTAGAACATGTCTTCATAGCGAAGACACTAAGACGTGGCATGGCGTGTCGCCTGTCTGGATTCTATTTTCGCTGTTGATACTGACCGGTTGTGAAACCTCTACCGATTCGAACGCGCCTCCCAGTAACACTGAGACTGTAACGTCTTTGTCAAAGAACAGAGCCAAAACACAAGCAGAGCCAATCGCGATTAATGACGAGGTTAACCATCGATTGAAGGGTCAACCTGTTACGACAACACTTAGACTTGCCAAGGGTCACGTAAAGGCTGGGGAAACAGTCGAACTGTCAATCATTCTTGAAGTGGCCCCACTCTGGGAAATTCGAACTCTCGATGCGATTCCTTCCAAAATAGCCACTCAGCTTGACCTGTCACTACCAGACGGGCTTCAAGCAACGGGTGACTGGAATGTGCCGAAGTCTCATCGCTCGCTGACACCGGATGGGCATTCTGTCTACGCGGGAGAAAATGTATTCCATCAAACCATTAAAATAGCAAACAATGCAGCCTCTGGAGAACGCAAAGTAACCTGCCAGGTTCGTTATCAGGCCTGCGATGAGCATCGATGTCTCAAACCAACTGCCATCAAGTTGAAAGTGTTGTTGCAGATTGAGTAATGAATCTCTGCAAAAGCCTAACAAAACTCTCCGACAAAATGGTAATAAGAACCACGTTTTACACACGAAGGTAGAGAGAAAAAATCGCTTTCAATCTTATGGAATTGAAAGAGAATCCATTATTTACATAAACTATCGGATAGATCCACAAAGAAACGCTTTAGTGAGAGAAGTAATTCACCGGGCAACAGGAAGGTTGGCTAGATACATCGTTCCAAGTGCGACCGTTAGAAGTCGGCTGGTGAAACTGTCTCTCCGCCGTTCGGTGTGCTGAGGGCTTTCAATATTTTGGGATCTATCTTTTGATTCAGAATTTTACCGCTGCCATCAGCGAAGATGATCACGACCCCGTTTCCTGAGGGAGTGCCAAATTGGTCTGGACCGCCGTTAAGCCCTTTCGCGGGATCCCGGATATTGGTTGCTGAGCCCCAAGCGGGAAAGTTCGCGTTGATTTCGCCAAGGAGTATTGTGTACGACATGCCGTCTGCTAAAGAAATTCCAAGGAGATTGGAACTTTGGTTGAGGCCCATGACTCGTGAATTAGCCGTGTAGTGAGACAGGGCATAACCTTTCGAATTGAATGTCTGGCCTTGAATAACGGGATTGAGAACTGCAGGGAGACTGGTTTTAAACACAGTTTCGTTTGCAGGGTCATTCCACGGTTTTTCGTAATCAATCCGTTTTTCCAGTTCGACTTGATTAAGATAAGGAAGCAGAGTGGTCATCCAGCCATGCATCGGGTTCCCCTGCGTGTCTGTAGTGCCTCCCAGCGGTAAATTTGAGAGCGCACCAGAACTATAATTAATGCTAGCCAATCCAATCTTTCTGACATGATAGAGTGTGCGATTTTTTAAATCTTTTCTGAATGATAGATTTATCAAAAATATTGCAAACACCACACATACGCCAAGACTCAACAGAACAGGACTCTTCTCTCTCATCCACGACCGCGTTGATCTTTTCTCTTTCTCGCTGGTATTTATAAGGGGCTTATTCATTTCAGACTGCTCTTTGTGAATAGAACTTATAGAGAGGGAAGTTCATTTGGATTTCGTCAGATCATCTTCCATCATTAATTTTGAATCAGGTTCAATTATAGAACGAAATTCAACCTGAACAAGAAAAACCTTACAAGATGGCTGCGCTTTCTACGAGTTCCGGATTTTCATCTGCAGCGTGATTGTTGTTATCGAGTAAAATTCTTCCTCTTAAGTTTATCGCAGATAATTTTGGTTGTGGTTTTTCTTTGGAAATGAACGGTGGCTAGCGCCGGGGAGTTCATAATACTAACGGTGGTTCTTGTGATCTTAGTTTGTTGTTTGACTGGTTTTGATTTTCTTGATGGGCGCAAGCGTGTCAATCTTTTTATGTTGCTCGAACTGGGCCGAATGGTGTTTCAGATGCAGTTGAAAGGCGACTCAACGCGGTTGAACTGCGGCGAAGCGTGTTCGAAACATGGTGCTCAGCGTGAACCTGCTCAGGAGACGTTGAGGTCTACTTTTCTGAAACGAGGGACTTTTATAGTGCTGATTTCGAAGTACGGAATGTTCATCCAGTGGATTTATTTCTCACTCGCGCGCGACGCATATAACGCAGTTTCGACAAGGGCGCGTTGTTGTCAAGGCCTGTATTTTCAGTAGTATCGGAGCGAAGAAATCATGATAGAACTGTTGAGCGTAGCAGGAGTTAGCCCGAAGGCAGCACTCTTCACTAAGAGGCTTCGTCGGTGTAAAAGAGATTTATGGCCGCGATTATTTGGATGGCTGCAACAGGTCGGTGATTGCTTTTTCGGGATCAATCGAAAAAACGGTTTTGGCATGGGGGTCGGCGACGAGAATGTTTTTTCCCTGCAGCGCGATGCCAACCGGATTCTTGAATGGCTCGCCGGACACCCATTTTTCCGCTTTTCCGTCGGGTGTTACTTTCCAAAGTGCTTTCTCGTACCCATCACTGACAATCGCTGCTCCATCTTCGCGTACAACGACATCGTGGGGAAAATTAAACGGGCGGCCTTCAACGACCACCGAGACTTTCCTATCCGGGGCGACTTTCAAAAGCTGGTCTGCGGTTCCAGAAACAACCCAGAGATTCTCTGCCGAATCGAGGGCCAAGCCGCGCGGCGCACTTACTTTAGCGTACAATTCTGGTTTACCACCCTCGGCTGGCACTTTCCAGATTCGATGCAATTCGAGATCGGAAACGAGCAGGTCGCCGGATTTTGTAACGACCACATCCATGGGGATGCCGATGCCCCCATTGGTGAGTGGCGTGGGTACTGCGCCTGCTTTCTCGAAGCGATAAACTTCACGGGTCGACGAATCGCCGGCCAGAACGCGGCCTTTCGGGTCGAGGGTGACACAGCGGACTGCATTTAGCGGTGTGCGAAATAATTTAGAGCCGGTGAAGTAACTGCTGGCTTTGTCATGCTCCACACTCCAGATTCCCGGCAGCTTGCGGTCGGCCACATACACGGGACCTTTAGAGGCAGCCGCCACGGAGAGGGGGTATAACATCTCCGCCGCCTGGATGACATTTGACGTGCAGAGAAACGTAAGTAATAAAATGCTCGAACCACTACGAAAGAGAAACTGCATTGTAAGGAATACCTGATGTTAAAACGAAAATAAGAGGTCAGCGGATAGTTTATCGAAAACGGAGTCCAATTGCACTCTGCAGTTTTGGATTAGGGTCTCTGTAAATAATTCCAGAACGCGGCGTTATTTTGCAGTCGTGTATGATAGATTTTCTGATCCTGCTGCAGGATCTTGTCGCCTGGATATTCCTGGGTTGGATAGGGATAGGTTGTCATCTCTCGAAATGGCAGCGGTTCGACGGACTGTCCTAAGATCGTGTGCAGGTTGGCGTCTTTATCCCAGCCGACGTTGTGCAGAATAAAATCGCGTTTCCAGCCGGGCTTAACTGGTTCTGCAGGCACTTTGAAGCGGAGTTGCATGTCATCTCCTGCTCCAAGAATCACCAGACGATTATCGGCCGACTCGATGAGTGGCTTCACGTCTCCATAGCGAGTAAAGTTTCCCTGCATAGGCGGCCACTGAATAATGTTTGACAGACGATGATAATCATAACGCTCAGGGCCATTTCCCAGATGAATGAGGGGAGTGGAAAACCCACGGTAGCTTAAGGTCGCGGATTCCAGTGGTAATGATTGCGTTGTAAATTCAGCCGTCGTTTCATTCAGAGTGAAAAAGACTTGATCCCAGTAGAATTCCATGTTGGTTTCGATGCGCACACGATAATCGTTTGTTAGAAACTGGTCTGTCAGATCCACGACAATTGTTTTAGTTTTACCGCCGGGAAATCCCATGAAGGGTTGGATGGTTTTCCAGCCGCCATTTTTATCGGGAACAGAAAGTGAAGGATGACGAGGCGAAGGCATGGATGGATTTTCCGACAACGCCAGGTTGATACCAGTATCCGTGGGATAGAGCCAACCTGTGAGAAAGAGCTTAATCTGCGGTGGTGTTTTTGCATTCTGAACTGCCTTCGTATTCAAGTCCAGTTCGAGAGTGTGGTCTTCGGTGAGGCCTTGACGATATTTTTTGTCAAAGGTTTTCGCATAAGTATCGTCGGCGTGTTTGATCTCGGGCAACAGATTTCGTCCACGGTGATTCACAGCGGCGCGGGGTGTTATTGGATGTCGAACGGTATGTGTATCGACCTCTGCCAGATCGGGGGGGCCTACTTTTTCGTTGGAGAAGATATCGACTTCGGCCGGGTGATCAACGGCAATCAGCTCTACCAGGTCAAAGTAGCCGGCTTCCCAAAGTTCTTCGGTAATGCGGAGGTCATAAAATCCGTCTTTTGCTTTTAAACGGTCTCCTTCAATTTTGAGAAATTCCCAGTCACGACAGGGAGCGACGATGCCTTTTCCAAACTGCAAACCAATGGGAGCCGCCCAGAGGAGATCAGTATGAAATGTAAATTGTTCGCCGTCCCAGGTATAAAGATAAGGACAGGATCCCATGAGCGTTTGATTTTCATAAAATCGCTGATCGGAATGCGCGTTGATAATATTCATAGGGATGCCGTTGGTCCATAAAATGCGAATCGCTTCAGCAACCGTTTGTGTTCCCAGACCGAAATGTGTTGATTGCCCGGCTACGATTTGTGGTTGATAGATCGCACCGCTGCGTAGTTCTAACAGACTGCCGATGCCGTAGTGATTCACACGACCGCTGGCTGATTTCACTTCTCCCTTTACCTGCTCTGCACGGAGTGAAACATCGATCCAGTGATAATCGTTGCCTTTATTTTTTCTTTGAATGATCGCGTTTTCGGTAAGGGCAATCACATCGAGACTGCCATCCTGATTCAGGTCATGCAGCAAGAATTTTCGGATCGGTTTTGAGAAGTTGAGAATCTGGTCTTTCCGATATGCGGTCTGTTCTGCTTTTCGTTCCGGTGTACCCAGACAGAGTTGAAGTCCCTCGGAACAGGATGCGACAAAATCCAGAACGCCATTGTTATTCAAATCACCAATCTGCAAGCTGGCACCTTCAGCAGCAACCTGTTCTGTCGCTTTCAGAGGCTGGACTGATTTTATCTGCACGCTTCCCGGCAGTGCTCGTTTTGTTTCTGCGAGCATCAATGTTGTTCCACTGACGCCAACCAGATCCCATGAACCATTCCGATCAAAGTCTGCGAGTTGACATTCTTCGAATTGATTGACGGCGGTTTGTTGTTCTTCTGCGTCAAATTGTCTCCAGCGAAATCGCCCGTGGCGTAGATTTTCCAGATAACCTGACTGCTTCGATTGACGGCTGCATAAAATGAGATCGAGATCAACGTCTCGATCCCAGTCGACGCGAATGACTGAGGTCGCGGCCAGATCAGCGGGAGGTAAATGAGAATTAACGCTGATGTCCTGAAAGGAAATATCGCCTCGATTCGACCAGAGCGAAAGTCCTTTGGATGTTGAAGCCACCAGATCCAGATCGCCATCATGATCCAAGTCAGAAAAATTGAGCGCAAGCACATCCGTAAGTGTTTCCAGCGTATTTTTTTGTGCTTTTGGAACCAGCGACCTGTTTCCCGTTTTGGAATCCCACTGATTTTCCAATATTTTGATACCTGATTTGCCTGACAGTATCAGATCTAAATCGGCATCGCGGGAGGGAGAAATGGGAACGAGCTTCCGCTCTTTTTGCTCGGGAACAGGGGACTGATTTAACCGTTGTACATCGGAGTCGAGATCAACGGCGAGAATTTGCGAATAGTCGCCTGCACAATCTTGCTGAGCGATCAACTCCCAAGTTTGTGTTGCATTGCGGCTAAAAACAGAGACCTGCTGACTGCTGAGCAGAATCAAATCGGGTTTGCCATCGAGGTTGAAATCCTCCAATTGAAAATCTCGGATTTCAGACGCGGGTGCTTCGCTGAACTGCAATGGGCTGGCATCTTCGAACTCTACTGATAACGGTTGTCGTTGATCGGGCCACTCGACGGCGGCGTAAAACGCGGGTGGAAAATCGTGTATCAGAAACTCCAGCGAATTCCGTTCGACCCGCCTGCGATCACTCTTTACCAGATCCTCAGCGATCAACACATTTCTCAGGATACGCGCGTTGCGGATTACCAGATTCCATTTCTGGTCCTTAACAGCGGCGAGTGAGTCATCGATCAGTTTGTTTAAATCCAGTCGCGTATGATCTTTGACGCTGTCTGCTAAGGGACCTGCCAACTGTTTGATTTTTTCGAATACGGGGGCTGCCTGTTTTGTTTTCTGCTCAGCGACGACCTGGAGATATTCAAGCGACAGAAATAAATTGTCTGATTGCAATTCCCAAGCCTTTCCCAGAGCGAGGGGGTATACCTTTTGACTGCTTGAATTGTTAATTTGTTTTTGTAGCTGTGATCGTTCGAACCAGAGGGCGGCGTCCTTTGGCTTAAGTTCAGTCGCATACACGAGATTAGCCTGCGCCTGTGTGGGTTGATCCAACGCCATATTAATCCTGGCAGCAAGGATAAAATTGATTTCAGAATCAGGGTCCATTTTCATTAATTCACCAACGGTGTGTAATGCTGAATGAGATGGCCTTTTCTCTGGAGGAATTTGAGCAATTTTTTCGGGCGTGAGCTGCAATAAGCGACAGATGGTTAAATTGCGAAAGCCGATGACTTCGTGGGGTAGCTCTTCTGTTAAACGTACCAATAAAGGATCGCTGTCCTTATAGTTCTCATTTTCCAGGTAAGCGATGCCTTCATTTTTATACCGCAGCAATTCAGTTGCTTTTTTATATGAGATCGGCGCTAACTTAGCCGGCGCGATTCCAGGGGGTGGATCCACTGTCAAAAACAGAGCCAGCGTTCCTAAAAAGAGAATCACAGCCACAATGATGGCGATGTGTGATGTACGAGCTGACATGGAAGCAACCTTATTTCGGGATCTCTGGTAAAACCTGTTTCCCGTTAAGGATACCCTTCCCACTCACTATTGTCAGCCTACCGACGGACTGTTCGCACAGAGAATCCTGCTGATTGTTTCATTTCAGCGAAAACAAAAAGGATGACTTGAAATCAGCCATCCTTTTTATTTTTGAATTGGTAAAGAAGTGAACTCCTGCTTAACCGAAGAGTTCACGCACAGGTTGTCCCATATCTGTGATCGGCACGGGGCGGTCACCAGAATGCAGTTCTTCTGTGGGATCGATGCCCAGGGCACAATAAATGGTTGCATGCAGATCGGGAACGGAGACCGGACGGGAGACAATTTCTTCTCCGAGTTCGTTGGTGACTCCGATGGTTTTTCCGTTCTGTAAGCCGCCACCCGCCAGAACGACACTGAAGGCTTTGGACTGATGACCACGGCCGCCGCCTGAATCGAACTTGGCAGGACGACCAAACTCGGAAGCGACGACGATTAATGTTTTGTCGAGCAGTTTATTTTTTTCCAAATCAAGCACCAGTGCGGACAATGCCGAATCGAGCTCTTGAATCAACAGGTGCTGGTTGAGCTGGCCATCATTGTGGGTATCCCAACCGGTACCATTCACAAAATTTAAGTTATGCGAGACTTCAATAAAACGGACTCCTGATTGAATCAAGCGTCGTGATAACAGGCAGCGTTGCCCGAATTCGCCGCCATAGGCATTTCGCAAGTCGCTCTTTTCATTCTCAAGCTGGAAGACTTTCATGAACTCTGGACCCGACAGGCGAAGTGCTTCGGCGACCGATGTATCATAATCTTGAATGGTTTGTCCGCCTAGATTTTTCTGACGGTATTCCGCCCGCATCTTTGTCAGTAAACGTTCGCGACGGTCTTGCCGACTTTGGTTGACACGGGAAGATCGCGTGAATCCACTGGGACCTGCATGCGTATCGGTCAGATAGACATAGCCGGATTTGCTGCCTAGAAAACCGGGACCGCGGGTGACATTAGGATATCCAATCAAAACGTATCCGGGTGCATGTGGGCTGACCGGGCCTCTTTGATGGGCAATGACAGAGCCAACCGAGGGATAAGTAATTGTTCCCGTGGTAGGTCGTCCGGTATGCATGCGGTTCGTAGCAGCGGCATGTTCGTCGATCACTTCGTGATGTACGCTGCGGACAATGTTGAATCGATCCAGAATGGGCGCACACTTTGAAAGATGCTGGCAAACTTCGGTTCCCTGGATCGCGGTGGAAATCGGATCATAATAAGAACCCGCTTTTTTCGCTTTTGGATCCCCTTTGAGTTTCGGGTCCCAGGTATCGATGTGACAGGAACCGCCACCCAGCCAGACCATAATACAATGCTCTGCTTTTCCGACGGGCATCGGTAGTTTTTTGGACCCATGTTTTTTGGCATCCTGTTTTTCAGCAGCCAGAAGCTGCTGCCAAGGAGTTCCCAAAGCCGATGCCGCCAAACCTGAGACAGAGGCCTGTCGTAAAAAGTCGCGACGTGTGGAATGAAATTGGTTCATGATCTGCTCTTATTTATAGTGTTTTAAAATGTGGTATTTTTGATTTTCAGTGCTATGGCACAAAAACAAATTCTGGCGAATTCAAGAGCGTCCAGAGTACGTCTTCATATCGATTTCGCCAATCGTCTTTCAAACGTTGTGTGGGGGGATCTCCCTTTTTAATCGCATGTTCCAGTTCGACCTTAATTTCATTCGCCCGAGAACTTAAATGGTTCGACCAGCCAACCAGATTCACTGGCAATGGTTTCGGGTGGACGATTTTGGCATGCTTGTTAATGCGTTCTGCATATCCGGGCTGGAGCAGCTCGACGAACATTTCCATTTCAGTATCAGTCGGTTCGCGCGTGAGTGTTTTCATCACTGTTTTTCCGACTAACTCTTCGACAGGCTGATCCTGTAATGAAAGCGTTGCAAAATCACTGTCGTCTGAAAGTCGAGTGAATCGTTTCCCTACAACTCCATTTGCCAGAATCGCTGGCTGCAAAGCCGTTGAGGTATACTCTCTGACGCTAATGGGATTCTGTCGTGTATCCCTCCATCCAAACGTTTTCAACAAAGTAATGAATGGTTGACCAAAGGGAAGTGCCAGACTGGGGCGATCACGCTCATTGGACGGGGTTGTGAATTCCCAGGCACGACGCGGTGCTCCCAGATCAAGGGCAGTGGGATAATTTAACGCGCCATCAATGTCGATACACATCCTGCCGGCATTCAGTGGCTTGCCGCAAATTGCAAACATGGAATCCACAATTTGTTCTGCTTCCATTCGGCGTAAGACTGGTGATGCAAAATTGTAAGTCGAATCCACGAGTGTCTCGATTTTGGTGATGTCTGTTGTCGCTTGCCGCTGGTACAGGTCTGACTCAAATATTGAACGTGCCAGCATTTTCAAA
>Ga0075117_1000762_pt1 | contig 21498 bp, 15 predicted proteins | sample AntAceMetag02UKJ_FD_69789 | JGI IMG/M metagenome (GOLD analysis project Ga0075117, IMG submission 69789) | Saline lake microbial communities from Ace Lake, Antarctica - Antarctic Ace Lake Metagenome 02UKJ | ecosystem: Environmental > Aquatic > Non-marine Saline and Alkaline > Saline | place... | reverse complement strand
AAACATCGGTTACCTATTGGGACACCAAATCAAAGAAAACCACCTCAAGAACTACTCAAGGGAAGGCTTTGAACGCTTTTTTGGACCAAGTATACGCCAAGCTGTTGGATTGTCATAAGCAGTTGTCCGCTGATTATAAGCTGGTTACATCATAATCCATAAAGGCTAGGTGTATCGGCCAAGGCGAAAGCCATAAAACCCTGTTGGAATTGGTCACCTACCACAATGAGAACATGACCGGTGTATAAATAGATTGGCCTTATTTGCGACCTTCCTCATTTTATAGCATACTATCAAAATATTTGATAATTAACTCACGATTTTTGTCAGATGTCTATAACGTGTTTAGGCACAACTGGTGGGTTTTTAAAAAGTTTAACCATCGGTGATTGGTTTTCATAAAAAATTTGTACTTTAAATGACTATTTATATAACTACCTAACTATGAATTCAAATAGAAGAAATTTTTTAAAAAAGACCTCAATAGTAGGTGCTGGACTGGCTTTAACCCCAAGTATTTCAAGGGGGAACCTATTGGGGCCGAACCGACATTCCTTTGCGCAGTACATGGGCGATTTTAAAGCTCCTAAATTAGACAAAGTGCGTTTTGCATTTATAGGGGTAGGTGCCCGTGGATCGGGTCATGCCCAACAGTTTGCGGCCATCGAGGGAACCGAAGTTGTTGCTATTTCGGACTTATATGAGGATTTGGCTATCAAATCTGCCGAGGTCTGCAAGGAATATGGTAAAGGACAAAGACATAAAAACATAAAACTATATACCAATGGGGAGGACGATTGGCGTAAAATGCTAAAAGAGCAAAAGCCCGATGCCGTAATTGTTGCCACGCCATGGAAGCTCCATGCGCCGATGGCAGTCGAGGCCATGAATGCCGGGGCACACGTATTCGTAGAAGTCCCCTTGGCACTTACTTTGGAAGAAATGTGGCAGTTGGTAGACACTTCCGAAAAGACCAAAAAGCACTGTATGATGATGGAGAACGTCAATTATGGCCGTGAAGAACTTTTGTACCTTAATATGTGCCGTCAGGGAGTGATCGGTGAACTACTGCATGGCGAGGCTTCCTATATCCATGAGCTTAGGGGGCAGATGGACGAGGTGGAACGGGGTACGGGATCTTGGCGCACCCCACATTATGCGCATCGGAACGGAAACCTTTATCCTACCCACGGGCTGGGACCGGTGGCGCAATATATGAACATCGGGCGTGGCGATGACACGTTTAAATTTATCAATTCTTTTTCATCACCGGCCAAGGGTCGTCAGTTATACGCCCAGAAGAATTATCTCGCCGGCCATAAATGGAACCAACTGGATTTCAAGGGCGGTGACATGAACACTTCTATAATTAAGACCGAACTTGGTCGCACCATTTTGGTGCAATGGGACGAGACCAGTCCACGTCCGTACACACGCCATAACCTTATCCAAGGCACCAAGGGCACCATGGCCAGCTATCCGGTGCGTGTCGCCCTAGAGGGAGGTGTCGAAGGCGGTTCCGAGAGCCACCACGAATGGGCCGAAGGCGAAGGGCTACAAAAAATCTATGAAAAGTACGAGCATCCCATGTACAAACGATTGGGTGAAATGGCATTAAAAATGGGCGGTCATGGCGGCATGGATTTTATTATGCGCTACCGTATCGTGGAATGCTTACTAAATGGTACGCCTTTGGACCAAAACGTTTACGAAGCCTGCCTGTGGAGCGCGGTGGGCACATTGAGCGAGGCATCCGTAGCCATGAACGGGGCACCACAAGAATTCCCTGACTTTACGAGAGGGTCGTGGAAAGCAACAAACCCCCTTGAAATTATAGGATAGAAGGCTAGGTTATTAAACGAAATGAAAAGTTCTTTTTAGAGGCTTTTGTTGAGTAGGATATAATTAATGAATCATTTGATATCGCCATATACTTAATTAGGCAGCGGCCTTCTGTTGAGATGACCTTAATATTACCTAAGAAAAAAGCCAATTGGGATCAAGAGATATTATTCGAGAAGAGCTCGCTAACCAATGAGCTATTAGAGTATTCAGTTTTTTCGATATCAATCCTTGTAAGATTTCCCGGGTTCAATTCGGTTTTATTTAGGGTTGGTAGTACTTAGATGACCTATCGCCGAAATAAGAGATTTTGGAATATGTATTTGTTGTAAAGCTCACTCCAAATCAAGATCGATGTTGGGCTGTGCCCCAAGAGGAAATGGATATTTAATGATATAATCAGATAAAACTCAGGTAATGCAAACTAAAAAAGCAATCATAAAAGACAGTAGTATATCCGCATTTGATAAAAATCGAAGAACGTTTATAAAAAAGGCAGGGGCCGCAACTCTTTTTAGTGCAGCAACATTAAACACGGGGTTTGCAAATTCATTCCTACCAAAGAACAAAGTATTGAAGGTTGGCTTAGTCGGTTGCGGTGGTAGAGGCACCGGTGCGGCCGTACAGGCTTTAAGAGCTGACCCGGACACCGTCTTGTATGCCATGGCGGATGCCTTTGAGGATAGATTGGTAAGTTCGTTGGACTTTTTGAAAAAAGCCCTTGGGCAGAGAGCGGATGTAAAGAAAAATATGCAATTCGTAGGTTTTGATGCATACCAGAAATTGATTGATTCTGGTGTGGATGTGGTGCTTTTGGCAAGTCCTCCAGGCTTTCGTCCAGCTCACCTTATGGCAGCTATAGACGCAGGTAAACATGTGTTCTATGAAAAGCCTGTTGCCGTGGATGGCCCTGGTATAAGAAAGGTTTTAGAGGCCGCGAAGAAGGCCAAAGAAAAGAATCTATCCATAGTTTCTGGACTGTGCTTTAGATATGACCTGCAAAAACAGGCCCTTTTTGGGAAAGTGTTAAATGGAGAAATTGGGGAGGTCAAATCCATTTCTTCAACGAGGCACGGTGGAGAACTATGGTTCAAGGAGCGAGAACCAGATTGGAACGACATGCAGTATAAGATGCGTAACTGGTATTATTACAATTGGTTGGGAGGTGATTTTATTGTAGAAATGTTCGTACATAGTACGGACATGATTTCATGGGCTATGGGTGAAAGGATGCCATTAACTGCTTCTGGTGTTGGTGGTAGGTTCTGGCGTACCGATGAAAAGTATGGTAATATTTATGACCATTTTGCAGTGGAGCTCGATTATGGAGATGGTTTAAAAGGAAATGTGTCTACAAGGCAATTAAGTGGAGGGTCATCCAAAAATTCCGTAGAAATAGCCGGATCCCAAGGTAATGCTTTTTATGAGGGTGATAGACACGAGATATGGGGTAAAAAATCGTGGAAGTATGAAGGGGAGAAAAACGATATGTACCAAACGGAGCAGGATGTGTTTTTCAGTTCTATTCGTAAGGGCCTTGCCATAAATGATGGCAAAATGGCTGCTGACAGTACGTTAGTGGCTATAATGAGCAGGGATGCGGCCTATTCCGGACAAATTATTACTTGGGACGAGGCAATGAATTCTAAGGTGTCCCTTGGCCCGGATAATAAGGAATATAGTTGGGATTTAGAATTTGAGGGGCCTGGAATAGCGATTCCTGGAACTGACAAGTCAGTATAATGGAATAAGAGCTGTAAATATATTAGAACTGATTTTCGACCTAGAACTGTATATAGTTTCAGACGAAATAAATTCACTAAGGTCTGTCCAACTTAATGTTTATGAGTAATTAAAATAAAGTAACTGTAACGAACATGAAAATTTTAATAAGGATAACGATTACCCATCTATCTGCATTATTAGTCTTATTGAAAGCTTATAATACCAACGCCCAGAATGAAAATTTTGAATTTGACTTTGGTAAGTCGTATACCTGGGAAAATATTATTTCTGGTAAGTCAGAAGACGAATCTACTATTAAATGGGTCAACGTGAATACCGTAAAAAAAGGTTGGACCGTGGATTCGGATGGCGTACTGGTAAACTTAGGTCACCCTATAGGTGTTGTACGATCGGAGAAACAATATGAAAATTTCATTCTACACGTCGAATGGAAACATATAGAGCCAGGAGGTAATTCAGGAGTTTTTGCATGGAGCGGTGCCGATCCAAAAAACGATGCGGTTTTACCGGATGGCGTTGAAATCCAAATGTTAGAACTTGATTGGGTAAATCTTAATGCGAAAGACGGTGTTAAGCCTCCTATAGCCTATGTTCATGGTGAAGTTTGGGGAGTAAACGGGGTAGTAACCGTGCCAGATAATCCTAGAGGCGAAAGGAGCAAATCCATTGAGAACCGATGCAAGGGAAGAGGCGAATGGAATACCTATGACGTTGTATGTGTTGATGGGGTTATCAAGCTTTCTGTTAATGGAAAATTTGTCAACGGTATTTCTAAATCCACCCAAAAGAAGGGGTATTTATGCCTGGAGTCTGAGGGAGCGGAAATTCATTACAGGAATTTTAAAGTAATAGAACTCCCTCCAGGGGTAACTTCTGCGGAACAAATAGCTCGCGAGCTCAATAAATAGTTGAAAATAAAAAAATATTTGCTTTTAATATAACTTACTTTTTGTGAACTGATACAATTACTATATTTTGATATACTTGTTTGTATCTAAATCAATTAAAACATTATTAGGAGTAGTTTGAAATCTGTTTTTTAGGATCATCACTGGTATTATCTATGGATACTGATGATAATGTTTCGTGCCGTAAAAGACACGGCATCGATTAAGCTTATTTTTTTGAGGTATCAATGTTAGGCGGTCGGTAACCAGTAGTTTGGTTAAAGAGTTCAATTTAAGGTTAATAAAAGATATATGCGTTATTTCTCATGGGGTATTGGATTAGTAATGGTTAGTTGTTTTTTAACAGGCGGAACAACCCTCACCGAAGCTGAAAGTTCCAAATTTGATCCTTACGAGGAAAAAATTCCAGGATCCGATATAAGTATTGATATGGTACCTATAAATGGTGGAACTTTTTTAATGGGAAGTCCTTTCAGCGAAGAGGGTAGAAATAGTGATGAGGGGCCTCAAAAGGAGATTAAGATCAATTCATTTTGGATGGCAGCCTATGAAACAACATGGGAACAATACAGCCAATTCCTAGATGAAAAGTCTGCGAGCATGAATCCTAGGGAAGTCACCCTGAACAATGGTTCCAAGGTTATGGTAGATGGGGTTTCTGCCGCTACACCTATGTACATAGATATGAGCTTTGGGATGGGAAGACAAGGATTTCCGGCGATTAATATGACACAGTACGCTGCCATGATGTACGCCAGATGGCTTTTCGCAAAAACGGCTCGTTTTTATCGCTTACCTACTGAAGCCGAGTGGGAATATGCTTGTCGATCAACATCTAAAACCGCATATTATTTTGGAAATGGCCCAACGGAACTTGATAAGTTTGCTTGGTTTAAGGATAATAGTGGCAATGGTTATAAACAAGTGGGAACAAAAGATCCAAATGCTTTTGGTTTATACGATATGCATGGGAACGTGTCCGAATGGACAGCTGACCAATATAACAAGGATTACTTTAAAAAATTAAAAGGAAAGCCTGCGGAAAATCCATATTTTAAACCCACTACACTTTATCCCCGTTCTGTACGCGGTGGCTCCTGGAAGGATGATGGTCTTAACCTTCGTTCCGCACATCGGCAAGGTTCTTCCAATGCTTGGAAGCAACGCGATCCACAAATGCCAAAAAGTATTTGGTGGTTAACGGATGCACCTTTTGTAGGTTTTAGGCTTGTTAGACCAAAGGAAGTACCCTCCAAAGAGGAGATCGAGAAATATTGGGTCAAGGTTATGGATGATTTTTAAAGTATATAGGTGAAACAAAAACTGTCTGTTATTAAATATTTAGTTTTTGCATTTTATTTTTTATTTAGGACAGAATTTGTAGCTCCATAAGAGAGCGTTTGTTTAATGGTAAATACCTAGCATGATAGGCTAAACACGAAATGGAATTTTGGTATTTAGATGACGGGGAACTAGATTGTAAGAGTGGTCATGAAAAAGAATATCGGTATCTGTCAACAAAAAAACAATAGAAGATTTTATTATAAATCTTAGCTTTAATTTGGAGGGCAATGGCAATAGTGGCGTGTTTGTATGCTTGCGTTTGGGCGGTAAAGATGAGACAACTATTAGGGGTTGCCAGGTAGAGGTGGTGCCGCCAGATTTACATACAGGAAGAATCTGTGAATCTATGTAGGATGGCAGTCGGATAGATTATTAAATCAGACTTAAAAGACGAAAGGAACCTTAATCCAGGGATGGTTGGCTCAGATGTGTATGGAGGCCAAAGGATATAAAATTGCCACATAGCTAAACAGAAAACAAATTGTAGCTGTGAGCACTATTCACATTGGCGAAGGAAGGAGTCCATTGCCCTTCAGATTCACGGTGGAGTTGGTAGCAAAGGGAGGTGGAAGAATATCGACGTTCAAGAACTCGAATACTATCAGAATTTTTTTAACAAGAGTCTATTGCATAATAATGTTACCAAAGAGCACCATGAAAAACTCAGTAAGACTACGTTTGTCGGTTCTAATGCTATTAGAATATTTTATTTGGGGAGCCTGGTACGTCACAATGGGCACTTATCTTTTGTCCTCCCTCGAGGTCAACGCTACACTAGTAGGAGCAGCTTATGCAAATCTTTCCATTGCCGCCATTCTTTCCCCTTTTTTCGTGGGGCTTGTCGCTGATCGATTTTTTCCCGCCCAAAAAGTTTTGGGTGTTTTACACCTTATGGGCGCCGTTACCTTATATTACATTAGTACCGTAGAAAATTTTCAAGATTTCTGGTGGTTGATACTGCTTTATACGTTAATGTACATGCCTACTATTTCTTTGGTGAATTCCATCTCTTTTTCTCAAATGAAGGATCCTGGCAAAGAATTCCCGCAGATTAGGGTTTTAGGTACCGTGGGATGGATAGCAGCCGGTCTCCTAATAGGATTCATGGGGTTGGAAACTTCTTATATGACCTTCCGTATTGCGGCATATTGTTCTTTGGTCTTGGGTATTTTAAGTTTCTTTTTGCCAAATACACCGCCTTCCGGTAATAGCGCTAGTCTTTCGTCCATCTTAGGGCTAGATGCTTTGGTTTTATTCAAAGAAAGGTCTTTTGTTGTTTTTTTTATAAGTTCAATTATTATTTGTATTCCCCTGGCTTTTTACTACAACTTCGCCAATCCTTTTCTGAATGATGTAGGTATGGAAAATGCCGCAGGTAAGATGACCATGGGACAAGTATCGGAATTTTTGTTTATGTTATTGATGCCTCTTGCCTTCATAAAAATTGGAATCAAGAGAATGATGCTAATAGGTATGTTCGCCTGGGTACTACGTTATCTCTTGTTTGCCTTTGGAGATATAGGGCCAGGAATTTGGATGTTATATTTTGGAATTATTTTACACGGTATATGCTATGATTTCTTCTTTGTTTCGGGACAGATTTATATAGACAAAAAGTCGCAACCATCCTTTAGGAATTCTGCGCAGGGCCTTATTACCTTTGCGACTTATGGCTTGGGAATGTTTATAGGTTCATTTGTTTCGGGTGCCGTAACCGAAAATTTTCTGGTCAAAATTAATGACCTATTGAGTTACCAATGGCAATCCATTTGGTTGGTTCCGGCAACAATTGCATTGTTGGTTGGTCTGTTGTTCATGTTTTTCTTTAGGGAAAAACTCGTGCTACCCATAAAATAAATCAAGCCAAAACGGAAAATCTCAGGAAAACCTGATAACATGAGCCAAAAAAAGTTGATGCTGTGATTGGCAGATAATGTTGAACAAAAAACAGAAGTTAAGCTCTATTTAAAATTTATAAGTAATTATTTATGACGAATCAAAAATTACAGATGCGGGTTCCCTTGAATCTGGTGCTTCAAACTAGGCAATAGGCGCAGTAACGGCGCTTCTTAAATAAAATATAATTAAATAACGAAAGGCAGGAAGTGCCCCAAATTTAAAAAAGGTAGTTACGCTCTGGCTCATTAAAATTAGCCACGTATAACACCTAGACACACTTCTAATATTATTACTAACCCTGAAATCAAAGAATGAAAAAAATCGTTTTTATTATTTTTGCTTTTTCCGTACAATTAAGTAGTGCCCAAGCGGCAATTTTTGCCTTGTTGTTCGGGGAAAAGGTGGCTTCTGAAAATTTTAATGTCGGGATGGAATTTGGCGTTCCGTACGCCACCATTTCAAGTGCAGCAGAGACCGGTTCAAAAACTGGGATTACCTTCGGTATTGCCGGAAACATTAAGTTAAGTAATAATTGGTCAGTACATCCTACTGCATATTTTTTGAGCAGAAGAGGTGGAAAGTTTGATGCGCTTTCACTCAACTCCAACGATTTGGAATTAAATCGAAAATTTCAGAATGTACCTACAGAATTGACCTTGAGCTACATAGATGTTCCGGTTTTTGTGAATTACCGGTTTACGGATAGTAATTTTAAAATTGGGTTTGCCCCACAGATTTCCTTCCTTACTGATAGCAAGGCTATTTTCACGAATGCCCAAGGTGATTTTGAAGGCTCAGTAAAAGAGGTAACCGATGCAATGGATTTTGGAATGGTCTATCAGTTGGGTTATGTGTTTTACACTGAGAAGTTTAACAAAGAAATTCACGCCCAACTTAGATATTTTCACGGATTTAATGATGTTTATAACGAGAGTTTCGTCAATGTTAACAATAAAAGTAGCTACATAGGTCTGGCTTTTAGCTTTCTTTTCCTGGCCAAACCCGATGCTGAATAAAAACGGTAGTCTCTTGACAAAGAGTTTGCTTTTCCTTTTAATGGCTTAAATTTCTTTAAAATTTTTAGTATAAAGTTTCACAGTAGCTATATTTCAATCAATCTATTGCCTGCACCGTTTTTAAAACGCTTTTGCCAGTGATGGCCGTCGCCGTCAACACGCCAGAAAACAAAGCGCCTCCTATGCCCGCAGTAGCGATATCCTGACCGGTTAAATAGAAGTTTTTGATGGGGGTTCTAGGTTTTAAAAAAGATTGTCGGAATCGTGACGGGGTATGGTCCAGCCCGTAAATCTCCCCTTTTTCATAGTTGACGAAATGTTGTGTGGTAAGCGGTGTGGAAAGCTCATAACAACTCACTTTTCCTTCTACTTGAGGTAGCTGCTTATAAAGCTCTCGCAACAAGCGCTGCGCGAATTCCTCTTTCTTGGCTTCATACGCTTCCCCTCGTTTTTTCCAAGATTTTTTTTCCCATGCTCCAAAAGCCTCAAAGGGAATCAACGTAATGATATCGATGGTGCTTTTTCCCGGATAACGATTGGACCAATCCGGATCTTTTGCCGATGGAAAGGAAAGATACACCACCGGAAAGGGCTGGCTCAGATCTTCCAAATAGCGTTGCACACAGGTATCGTGATCGGCATCATCGGGATAGATCCAATAGTTTGTCTTTGGCAGCTGGAGGTCTTCCGGAGAACCATCTAAGCCAATATAAAGGCTTAAGTGCGCAGCAGAGGGTTTAATTTTTTTGAGCTGTTCTTTAAGTCGGTGTTTTTCTACTGATACTAATGGTAGTAGTTGGTTGTAGGTAGTGATGACTCCTGCATTGCTCACTACATTCTTGGATTTGAATGTACGACCATCTTTCATTCGTACACCAATAGCTTTGTTTTTCTCAATAAGCACTTCTTCTACCTCCGCACTAATTAAAACGGTTCCACCGGCTTTGCCTATAACCGGCGCGATGGTATTCACGACCTGGGAAGAACCGCCAACAGGAAAATTACCGCCATCAAAATAATGCCTTGCTAAAGAGGCGTGCATATAAAAACTACTTTGTTTTGGAGGTAGACCATAATCTCCATATTGACCTGTAAGTACTTTTATCAGTTCTTCATTATCGGTCAGGGAGCGGAGTACTTCGTACGTGGTTTTATCCGAAAATTCATAAAGTGGTTTTTTCATAAAACCACCTACCAAGCTACCTAGTAAGGGTGGCAGCGCTTTGCTCATATAATAGTTCTTACTGGTTTTAACAGCCTTAAAGACCAAGTCTACATATGTGTTTATTGCTTTCTCTTCGGCCGGGAAATAGGATATCAATCGTTCTTTAAAATTTCTGACGCCCTTTACAAAATCGTACTGTTTATCGCCAATGACAATACGTTCATACACCTCGCCCATATCCGCCCATTTCAACTGGCCGTCCGTGATGTAGCTAAAGAGCTTTCGCAATAGACTGTTCTCGCGTTGCATTTCGCCTATATAATGGATTCCCACATCCCATTCATAGCCTTTACGCTTAAAAATATGGGTAAAACCACCAGCGGTATAGTGGCGCTCTAGCACCAAAACAGTCTGACCTTGTTTTGCGAGTATCGTAGCCGTAGCCAAACCTCCCATACCTGACCCTATGATGATGGTGTCATAAACGTCAAGTACTTGCGGTTTTTTCTTGTAGGATTGAATCATTAGGTGAGATTAAAAAGAAGTTGAGTTTTGTTTATATTAGATTTTTTAAGATAAACAACAATCAGAACAAATGCTTCACTTTCTTAATAAACTTTAAAGGAAGTGTATAAGGCGGATAACGTACGGGTGCCTCAAACCAATTGGCCTTTTTAACGATACTTTTATGGTGCGAAAACAGGTCGAAAGAGGTTTTGCCGTGGTAGGCGCCAATTCCGCTGGTACCAACACCTCCAAAAGGTAAGTTTTTGTTCATGATTTGTATGATAGTATCATTGATGGCTCCTCCTCCAAAACTGTAATTTTCTATGATTTTTTTCTGGAACGATTTTTTATTGGAGAACACATACGTGGCCAAAGGCTTCCCATAGTTCATGATATGACGGTCTATATCGGCTTCATTTTCATAAGCTATGATGGGAAGAATAGGGCCAAAAATTTCCCCTTCCATCAATTTACTGTCCATTTTGGGTTCATTAACAAGGGTGGGGGAGATGAAGTTGTCTTCATCTGTGGTTTTGCCTCCAAATAGGATTTCCTGCCCTTCCAACATCGACTTTAAACCGGAATAATGGTTGGTGCTGACCGTTCTGGCATAATCTGGCGAAGTTTCTGGATTGTCCCCGTAGGAATCTGCGATACTTTGCTTTAGGGCGGCCACCAATTGGTCTTTTACAGAATGGTGCACCAAAATATAATCCGTGGCTATACAGGTCTGTCCCGCATTTAGGAACTTACCCCAGACAATGCGTTTGGCCGCTTTTGCTATAGCCGCCGTTTCATCTACGATGGTCGGGTTTTTACCGCCCAGCTCCAAGGTTACGGGAGTTAAATGTTTTGCAGCGCTTTCGTAAACGATCTGGCCCACTCTGGTACTTCCCGTAAAGAAGATATAGTCCCATTTTTGGGCGAGTAGTTCTTGAGAGGTTTCCACGCCGCCTTCTATCACGGTAACGTGTTCGGGTTCAAAACTGGCCGCAATGATCTCTGAAACGATTTTTGCCGTATGCGGAGTAACTTCGGATGGTTTTATAATGGCAGTATTCCCCGCCGCTACGGCAGCAATCAATGGCGCAATGGCCAATTGAAAGGGATAGTTCCATGGCGCAATGATCAATATGTTTCCGTAGGGTTCTTTATAGATCCAATCGGAAGAGGGCCAGTTCATTAAACTGCTGGAAACCCGTTCCGGCTCGGCCCAATAATCGATCTTCTTTAAGGTGTGTTTTATATCGGCCAGTATATACTGCGTCTCGGCCGCCAAGGTCTCGAACTTGGGTTTTTTAAAATCGGCGTAGATGGCATCGCAGATAGCATCTTCCCTTGCAATAATTTCTTTTTGGAGTCGTTTCAATGCTTCTTTGCGAAAGGCGATATTCTTGGTTTGCTGGGTCTTGAAAAAATCACGTTGTTTTTGTAATTGCTGCATGCGCTAAATAATTATATGGTTCAACATCAAAGCTACGAAAAGTCTGCGTCAACTCTTGAAATAGACCTTATGGTGTGCACTGATTTATGTTGGTGTAAGTGATTGAGGGTGTTCCTTTAATAGCACACAGTTGTTTATATTTTATAGCGATGATGCTACGTAGCAACCCCGCCCGAACGATTGGGGCGGGTCTCCGTCCTTGGGTATTACAAATGTAGCTGGGTTGCCATTGCGCCGCGATTTTGCTTCGACTGCATTTCAACTTGACCAAGCTCAGCATGACACCTTCCAAATGATGTTTTCAATAGGAGACGTTCAGCTTAACAAGGTTTATGCCCAATTATTGCCATTTATCGACCCAGGAAATCCTTTATCAAAGCGCTTCCAAGGATAAATGGAACAATAGCGTAGGCTTGTCAAAAACCGATGGTTCGATATGGATGCCCAAGGCCACGTTCATGGTGGTTTCTGTAATTTCCTTTAAAATGACCACGGTACTGGCATCTTTAAAGCCCAAATATTCGCCCAAGATCAATCGTCGCTTTCCTGTAAATTGTACTGGCCCTGAAGCCGCATCTATGGTAAAATCGCCCTCAAATAGTTCCCAAGTAGTGTCGGTGGCCGGGGTATATAGTACCGTAGCCAAAGGCACGTTGTTCACATCTGCGGATACTGCGGTAATGTTGGCGCCCTCAAAAATACTGGCATATACCAGCCCCATAAGGCTTTGCCCGTCTTTATTGTCCACTTTATACGTGCCATTGTACACAAAGGTGAAGGTGTCTTCATATGGAGCTCCTAAACCTACTGCGCCTAGTAGATTATTAAAGGAGGGTAGCAAGATGCCCAATCCTTATTTACTGGTTTATTTTTTTGTGCCGTGCACAGCTTGTAATTCGGTCTCAGCGCTATGATCTGAGTAATGAATCACATTTTAGTTCATATGGTATGGGTTTAAATTCATAAAGTGTTCGCTAGTTTATGGTTTCATCGCTAGAATGTATTCCGCAACGGCTATTTTGGCAGCATCGTCCAAATAATTCTGGGGAGGCATTTCCGGGTAATCTTCACGTAAATTCTTTGGGTTGTTCATGTAATCTACAATACCTTGGGGGTTACCGTTATGAATAGCCTGAATGATTTCGGTCGGTGGGCCTATCAAGCGTGTACCAAAGGCATGGCAGCCTGCACAAACGCCATAATAGGTGAGCTCTCCCAATTCTGCGGGAGTAACCTCCTTGATGGGTACCGGTTCGGGCAGCATATAGGTGCGTAAGTCCTTGGTATGGGCAATGGGAGCAGGTCCCCAATCATCTATGCCAAAGGTGCGGTATTTGTTCTTGTCGCGTATGGTGCTTCCCGTACCGCCTCCAAAGGCAAAAATATCGGGCCCTTTGGTATCCATTTTTGTGAGCATGATCGCTTTGAGTTCTCCGGTAGGGTTATTGCCGTTGTTGAACATCATGTTGTCCAAAAAGACAACGCGATCGGGATTCCCTTCAGAATTGGGGTCATTGGCTTTAGGTGCCCCCGTTGCAAGATCTACTATGGTTACACCGGCATTATCGTTTCCGGTAATAATATTGTTTTCCACGATGACATCATCCGCTGCCATGATCAGAATTCCTGTTCCTTTAGGTATGCCAGCAACGGTAGAGCCAACGGCCGCAAAGTTTTCATGGTTGTTGTTGACCACAAAATTGTTCCTGAAGATAATATCAAAAGCAGTTTTGATAGGCAAGCCGGGCGTTACAAAGGCCAATAGACCGCCCGTATTATTGTGCACATAGTTGTTTTCTACCAAGCAGTGGCGCGAGTTTTCAATTTCTATACCGGCCACACTGTCAAAAGCTTCGTTGTGCAGTACATCTATATTGTCGCACATCCCAACATATATTGCGGCATCTGCAATTTTACTCAATACATTGTGTTCGATAAGACCGTTTTTGCCAAATTGGGGAAAGATACCGTAAACGCCCGTATCAATGATCCAATTGTTGCGGATTACAAAGTTGTTTCCGGCTTGTCCCATGATACCGTTGCCTTTGTAGTTGATGATCTTAAAGTTTTCGATAAGAATCCCGTGTCCCGAGTATAGAAAGGCATCGTTTATTTCTTTTTTACCGTCCAAGGTAGGCCATTCGCCCTCAATGATGACGCCTTGCAGGCCAATATTATCCTTGTCGATGTACACATTTTCGGAATAAGTGCCCGGAAATACCCGAATCAAATCTCCTGGGTTGGCCCTTTTTACGGCCTCTTGGATGGAACCACCGTCTTTGACCTCTATGATTTCGCCATCATAGGCCGTGGTTTGGACTATAAGGCTATCGTTTAGGTTTCCTGCGGTGCGATACCCCATGGTGGTAGGAAGCGGAATGGTACTTTCATTGGTGCCGCCAAAAAAGGTTTTACCTAAAAATATTCCTAGCGCCAAAAGGGCGATTGCTCCAATAAATTTTAAAAATTTCGATTTCATCTGTTGCTAGTTATTTGATTTTTAATTGTTTTGTTTGGATTGCTTTCGGCACGACGATGCAATTACGCACATCCTATTTTTTTTATTTTTACATGGTGTTCATGAATTTTCTATTTTACGCCATACCCTATTTCTAATGGTATCATTTGTTTATGGTTCATTTCATGCCAAGTTCATTTAAGATGATGGTTGAAGTCCCGAGGGCAATAGCTCTGGAACTTGTGGTGTAAAGGATTCGTCCGATAGGGCCCTTAAAAAATCTACTAATCGATCCAACTCATAATCGGATAACTGCGGCTCCCAGATATGCCAATGAATGATGAGGTTTTCTCCTTCTGGAACGGCATGTCCCCTACCTTTGGTATAGAATTCTACCGTTTCCCTGAGGGTTTTGAATTTACCCGAATGCATGTAAGGTGCCGTTTCGGCGATATTTCGTAAGCTGGGAACTTTGAAGGCTGCCCGAAGCGTGGAATCCTTGAAAGGCGTTTGCGCACCCGCATCTAACGGAAGGCCATCAGGCTCCGGGGAGCCTATGACGGCGAACTGCTGGTTAGTGAATAGCGGCGGCGTATGGCATTCGGCACAGCGGGCAACAAAAGAACGGAAAACGTTAAGGCCTTCGATCTCGTTTTCATTTAAGGCGTCGTGGTAGCCGTGGGCGTATTGATCGTATTTGCTGTTCAGTGAAACCAGAGAAGCTTGAAAGCCTGCTATCGCCGTATAAATTTCTTCCAAACCAATTTCTTGGGCTGCAGGTCTTTGCGGATAGGCCTCGGAGAACATTTTACGGTAATTTTCTATGGCGTTAAGACTTGCCAAAAGGTTGTCGGGCGTATTGTTCATCTCATTGTGAGAGAACAAGGGCTCTTCCATCTGCTCTTCCAAGGTTTTGGCGCGGCCGTCCCAAAAGAGTTTTTTTAGATAGCCTACATTCCAAAGCGTAGGTGAACTCCGTGTTAATTTTTCGCCATTGGGGCCTACGCTGGTGGCCAGTCCGTCGGAAAAACCTTTATCGGGAGCGTGGCAGGTAGCGCAGGAGACGGTACCGTTGCCAGATAAAACGGGGTCAAAGAATAGATACCGGCCCAAATCTATTTCTTGGGGCGAAAATCCGTCACGTATTTCGGGAAGGGAGGTCTGCAATCCGCCTACCCCTTTATTATTTGGAGAATCGTATTGTTGATATAGGTTGATGGCAATACATTCATTATTAGTGTTCCTTTTAAAACCTGGCGGGCAATGGGACTTTAATTTTGGGACGGCCACATAGGTTTCGGCAACCTTTGATGGTAGAAAAATTAACAGCACAAGCATCAGGACTATTCCTGAAACACCTGATTTCAAAATTATGCTTTTGGTACTCATAAAAATATATAGGTCACTTTTATCTTAAAAATTTTAACATCACAGTGAAGTACAATATAATTTACGGCATACACCATATTTTTAGGGCAATTTGTGATGAAAAAGTGATATACTGCGATTAATGGGGCATGGTAAGATCTAGGATTTTCTCAAAATGGGCCTTGTATCCAGATGAAACGGGGAGCACGGTATCCGGTATATGTTCAACACTAACGGCGTAGCCCTTTCGTGTTCTTTTGAAGGATGAAATATGATGTTTGTTTACCATGTAGGATCGGTGTGTACGAAAAACGGAGGCATCGGTAATACGTGTTTCCAGATTCTTTAAACTCATGCGCACCACTTCTTTTATTTTTTTATCGCCCTTCAAATAAAAAATGTCCAAATAATTTCCGGATGCTTTGATATAGAGTAATTGATCATATTTGATGGCAAGGATTACTTTGTCCTTCTCCGAAGTAAGGGTCAGTAATTCATCATTTCTCCTATCACTATTTGAATCATTGTTGATTACGGCAATAGCTGCAAAAGAAGAAACTTTGTATTGCAATCCCATATACCAAACAAAAAGTAGATAAGGGCCGGGCATTACCAAGGCTACATAAGTAAGTGTTAGATAGTATTCCCCCAATTTTCCCGATAGGGTAGGAAAAGAAGGACTAAAAACAAGATAGATACCAAAAGTGACCAATAGCACTTCAAAGAGGCACCAGAGCAGTAAACTGTAAATTTTTAAATGTTGTAACCCTAAAAGCGGTCTCAGTACAAATTGACTTATTAGAAGCACTCCTGCTCCCGTAAAAACATATCCAAAAAATAGTCCTTTGTCCCAGTTTATCATATTAAATGGTGCATATACCACCAGGAAGACCAATATAAACACCATGAGGAAGCCTATAAGCATAAGCTTTTTTTTGGCCGATGCCAAAAAGGATATTTCCTGCTTTAAGAATGAAAGAGTATTATGCATTCAACGAATTGGATTTACTTTGTTTACAAAGATTTGGGTCGGCTTATAATTATAAAATGTGGAAACGCTAGCTCTTAAATAGCACTCGTAAACACAATAGGCACTGTGGTTAAAGTTATTAAAAAAATTAGGATAACCTATTAGCTGTTGCTTATCTTAAAAAGACCAAGATAAATACTTACCATAAATGGTGCTTCCTACGGAAATAAGGGGTTAAACTAAATAAATTTCAATATTTACTGGGCAGATAGATTACTTTGCGGTCGCACACTACTTTTAGTGCGCGCACGGACAACAAGGCACTACTTTAAATAATTATGCCAAAAACCAAGGATAATTTGATGCTAGCACTTTATATTGGCATTCGGTTCTGCCAATGTACCTTTTGAAGAGACCCGTCTAAAATAATCCAATAGATTTTAAGGGAGTGGTAAACTAAAATGATGATGTGATTGGTCATTAAACGCCACATGGATTTTACGAAAATTTGAGTAAAAAATCTTCTATAATATCTGTGTGGCGCATATAACTTCAATTCCTTCTAAACAAATACATCCGTCGTTCCCGGAGTTGGGATTACATAATGTCCGTTGGCATCCGGCATTGTAGGTGGAGTAGAATCCCAATTCATTTCCTTAGGAACCAAAAGCTTTTCGGATTTCATTGCGTCGTCCCAAGTAACCACTTTCCCGGAGTAGGTAGCCATTCTACCCAAGATGGCGGTCATGGTGCTTTTTGCTCCGTTTTCGGTATCGCTGATTACTTCCTTATTTCGTATAGAAGCGAACAGTCGGTCATGTTCCACTTGGTACGGATTGGGGTCGTCCTTGCCACGGTGTTCAAATATAGCATTGCCTTCCAAGTCCAAAATTGTCGCGGTGCCAGCATCTTTCATGTCTATGCTGCCTTTGGTGCCCTGAAAATTCTCGCCCACTTTAGACCATGTTCCCGGTTGATGGCGACATTGGCTAGATATCACGGCACCACTTGGGTACGTAAATTCCACAAAATGATGGTCAAATATTTCTCCATGGTCTATGCCGTTGCGTATTTGGCGCCCGCCCATACCTTGGGCGGAAATGGGGTATTCCCCTATAAACCAGTTGGCAACATCGATATTATGAATGTGCTGCTCTAAAATATGGTCTCCGCATAACCAGTTAAAGTAATACCAATTGCGCATTTGGTATTCCATTTCGGTCTGGCCGGCTTCCCTTGGCCGTACCCAAACCCCTGCATTGTTCCAATACACTTGTCCGGACACAATCTTTCCTACGGTATTCTCCTTTATTTTTTCGGCAATGGCCAGATAATTATTTTGATAGTGGCGTTGTAGTCCAACCACCACATTAAGTTTTTTCTCTTTGGCTACCTTTGCCATCTCCAAAACTTTTCGTATTCCCGGGACATCCGTGGCTACAGGTTTTTCCATAAAAACATGTTTTCCGGCGTTTACGGCATATTCAAAATGATGGGGGCGGAATCCCGGAGGAGTCGCCAGAATAACAACATCGGCTTGGTCTATGGCCTTTTTGTAGGCGTCAAAACCTACATATTTGTGCTGGTCTTTTACATTGACCTTGCCTGTGCCTTCATAGGCTTCTTGTAAGTTGATCAGACTACTGTCCAATTGGTCTTGAAAAGCATCGGCCATGGCAACCAGTTCTACATTATCATCTGCTTTCAACGCTTGGTTGGCAGCACCTGTGCCGCGACCACCGCAACCTACTACTGCAATTTTCAATTTTTTGTCGTTAAAAACATTAGCCATTGCACTTATTTCCATTCCTGGTAAGAGCATCCCGGCGGTGACTAGTGCGCTACTTTTAACAAAACCCCGTCTGGATGGTGTTAACATACTTGATTTTGATTTCCCTGATTCTTCCATGTTTTTGAATTTTTGTGATTTTATAATTATTGGTTCCAGTATTTTTTCATTTTCGATGGTGTTGGCACCGCTGCCTGTCGCACGATTCTAAACCCGACGAATGGGGCATCCGTATTCCACCATTTACTTTTTGGGAATTGGGGATCCCGCATTTTCCATCGTTCCTTGGAGGGCATTCTGGCCGCACTTCGTAAGCTCTCGGCATCATCATCATAAGAACCACCACGGGCCGTTCTTGGATATTCTGTTGTTGCAGGCTCCCAAGGATTTAGGCTTGTCTCTGCCCTTTTTTGATAAACATCGGGCAGGTATTGGTCCAAAGTCCATTCCGCCACGTTCCCATGCATATCGTACAATCCCCAAGGGTTTGGTTTTTTCTGACCGACTTCATGGTAGGTATTATCACTATTTTTATAATGCCAAGCATAGTCGTCCAAAGCGGCTACATCATCTCCAAAATGATAGGCGGTGCCACTGCCTGCCCTTGCCGCATATTCCCATTCCGCCTCCGTAGGCAAGCGATAAAAATAACCTGTTTTAGCGGACAGCCAGTCGCAAAAAGCGGAAGCCGAATGATGGGTTACGTTCCCAACGGGCAATCCCGCTTCGGTACCCATTCCCAAACTCATATCTACATAAGGCACGGTGGCTCCAGCTATGGCGTCTACCGCTGCATCAACATCTGTTCCCTTTGCTGTATTGGCTACAGCATCAATAGTTCTGTTTACGAACAGATTGTAGAGTTCCCAAGTAACTTCATATTTGGACATCCAAAATGCATTTATTTCAACCTCATGTGTTGGACCTTCATCGGCCTTCCTATTCGCTTCGCCTTCCTGACTTCCCATAGTAAACTTTCCTTCCGGTATGGAAATCATGTCAATAACCAAATCAGAGCCAGTAAGTTCTTGTTGGTAGTCATTAGCCTCTGTCCCTTGCGAAAAACCGGAAAAGAGTCCTAAAAGTGATAGGAGTAGGAGCGAGGTATTTCTGCTATTCATAGTTTAAATATAGATTATTTTCGCATTAAATTAGATAGTTTTAGACCAAAGTGGGTATTTGTATCCTTATTTGTCTTAAAAATGGGCATGATTGACTGATTATTTTGAAAAAAGGTATAAGGATTGCCAGTACTTATTGTAGTTAAACAGCATATGTAATGTTTGTGCCTTAAAGTGATTACTGTTCATTTTCTAAAAAAAATGCTTCCGGTACTATGGGGTTGAAATGCTGTTTAGTAGGGTTTAATAGATTATCGGTTATTATCAGGTAGAATGGTAACAATATCCTGTTTTATATAACCTTTTTCCAAAAGAAGTTTTTTACCCCCTAAAAAGAAAAAACCGCTCCTTAAGTTCCTCAATGGCCGTGGCCTTATTGGTGGTAATATACTTTAACGCCTCGTCCGTAAATTCCTGACCTTTATCCGTTAGGGAAACAATGTCCTTTGCTGTATGGATGAGGTTATTCTTCGCGGCCAGTTCCAGTACAGTTTTCGCCCTTACTTTCTGCCAGTTAATATGCTCCCGAAGATGGTTTACATGGCGTTCGGCCTCTTCTGTATGGTTTTGAAGGTGCAGTAGAAATATCAAAAGGGAAACTTCCACACGTTGCTGACGTTCCCTGAAAAATCCCGATAAAACCCCTTGTTTGGGGGAAAATAGATAGGCGGATAAAAATAGGATGCCCAAAACCGTAGTCATAGAGCCCGCAATGGAAGCATTCAAAATATTTGCCATCCAGTAGCCGGCAATCGCCGAGATTACACCGAAGAGACAACTCAACAATAACATCCGTTTTAAATCGTCCGTGAGCAAATAGGCGGTTGCCGCTGGGGCAATGATGAGAGCCACGACCAAAACTGCACCCACGGCATCAAAAGCACCCACAATGGCAACCGAGGAAACCGTCATAAGTCCGTAATGCAGTATCACAGGTGAAAATCCTAAAGTGGTGGCCAAGCCTTTGTCAAACGTACTTAATTTCAACTCTTTAAAGAACAGGAACAAGAGTACCACGGAAATCAATAAAATAGTGCCTATGACCCAAAGGGATTTAGGGCCCATATCGGTTCCTGATATTAGGAGTCGGTCAAAGGGGGCAAAGGCCAGCTCGCCCAGCAGTACGGCATCGATATCCAGATGCACATCATTGGCATTTTTAGCAATCATTATAACTCCAATACTGAATAGGGCAGGAAATACCAACCCGATCGCGGTATCCTCTTTTACCAAGCCTGTTTTTTGAATAAATTCTACCAACATTACGGTAACCACGCCAGTTAAGGCCGCCAATAAAATAAGTAAAGGCGAATTCAAATCTTGAGTAATAAAAAAGCCAAGCACGATACCGGGAAGGATAGCGTGACTAATGGCATCGCTGATCATGGCCATTTTACGGAGCACCAAAAAAGTGCCCGGTAAGGCGCAGGCCACGGCCACCAAAGCTGCAATAACCTGTATTTCTATTTGCGCGTTAGTCATTGTCTTTTCCTATTTGGTTAAATATGGATTCCGCTTCTATATATCCTTTTTCCGTCATTGCCCAGGCGCTACCTTGAATTTGTATGAACTGTTTTTCCTCTAATTTCGTTAATGTTTTTCGAGTAAATCCCTGAAAATTATTAAGGATACGAATAGCATGTGGATGCGATACATTTTCGTGGTTTTTGGCAATGTTATACATAAAGGTCAAGGTTTTTTTAAGGTGGAGTTCCCTTCGGTTTCTACGAAAACGGATTTCCCTAAACAAGAGTCCACGCCCCGGCGAGAAAACAAAGGAAACAATCACAAAAGCCGCTGCAACCAAAACGATAACGGGCCCTGTGGAAAGGTTGTTCTGACCGGCACTGATCGCCGTGCCAAAAACACCTGAAAACGCCCCGAAAATAGAGGCCAAAATAACCATGACACCCAAACTGTT
>Ga0075117_1000759_pt1 | contig 21537 bp, 18 predicted proteins | sample AntAceMetag02UKJ_FD_69789 | JGI IMG/M metagenome (GOLD analysis project Ga0075117, IMG submission 69789) | Saline lake microbial communities from Ace Lake, Antarctica - Antarctic Ace Lake Metagenome 02UKJ | ecosystem: Environmental > Aquatic > Non-marine Saline and Alkaline > Saline | place... | reverse complement strand
TACAATCAAGTGGCAAGACAAACAGCGGGCGTATTCCGGGCCCTGCATTCTGCATGGTTCCACCATCCTGACCAACGCGAACTCGTACAAGTTTGCAGCGGGCGCTTTCCGGCTGCTGGACGGCAAGCCGGAATTGAGCATCAATCCCTTGACGGGCGCTGAGCAGACGTGGCAGATGTGCCGCGCGTATGGTTGCAACAGCATCATCGCCAGCGAAAACCTGTTGACGTTTCGTTCCGGAGCCGCCGGGTTCTACGATCTAAAGACGCGCAGCGGCACAGGCAATTTGGGCGGGTTCAAATCGGGCTGCACGTCAAATTTGGTGGTGGCCAATGGAGTGCTCAACGCACCCGACTACACGCGGACCTGCAGTTGTGCTTACCAGAATCAAACCTCACTGGGGCTGATTCACATGCCAGAAATGGAGATGTGGACCGTGAACCACGAAGCGCGTCTGACCAAGCCGGGCCAGCGCATCGAACGCATCGGCATCAACTTGGGGGCCCCTGGCGACCGCGTGGACGAAACCGGAACGTTGTGGGTTGAGTATCCTCACGCTGGCGGCGAACACGCCGATCTCAACATCAGCATCGATGATGAAGCACAGTTGTATCACGACAGCAGCTTGAACTTTTCTGGCGAAGGAATGCCATGGATCGGAGCCTCAGGCGTGACGAATGCGACTCACATCAAGATTCCTCTGTCCGTTTCTGGACCAGATGCTGGCGGCTTAGTTTTCGAAATTTCGAAAGCAGCCAACGACGCGGAAGAAGGCGACGACGGCGATGTGAATCTGACCAGTAGTGATCTCGAACTGATCAACGACAAAACAGATCAGCTGGTCGGTCTGCGTTTTGAAGACATCAAGATTGCTGGCGGCACAAAAATTCGGAGTGCCATGATTCAATTCACAACAGACGAAGTGTCGAGCGACCCGACGGAACTGTCGTTGCAGGTTGTGGACTCCATCAACACGCCGGCCTTCGTCGATAAGAAGCACAATGTTTCTTCGCAAAGACTGTTGGCCGATAAGATCGCTTGGAAACCAAAGCCGTGGGAAAAAGTCGACGAATCCGGCGCGGCACAACGCACTCCGGACGTGGCTGCGTTGATTCAGCAACTCATCGATCAGCCTGATTGGAAGTCCGGCTCCGCCGTGACATTCGTCATCAGTGGCCAAGGCAAACGTGTGGCTCACGCTGGCGGCCGGAATTCTCAAAGCCCACGGCTGATCATTGATGACGGCGGCGGGCGATCACGTTCGAAGATGGATTTGGCGGCTCATACAGTCCGGTTGCATTTTTCGGAACCAACAGCTGCCAGCATTAGTGATCGAGTTTTCCATGTTGCACTGCAGGGACAACGCGTGATCGCCGATTTGGACATTGTTGAGCAGGCTGGTGGAGTCCAACGCACCTTGGTTCGTGAATTTAAACACGTGCAGATTGGCAACGAATTGACGATCGATCTGACTCCAGTCCGCGGTCAAACGATTTTAAGCGGCGTCGAAATTGTGCGGGAACGGGATTAGTGATATCGTAGCTCTGCGGTCTCCGCCGAGAAATCACAGTGGAGACCACCGAGCTACGAAGGACGAGCCCTTTTATCAAGCGGCGGTTCCGGTTATTCTGGGGGGCTTGCCCGTCGGTCGTGTTCCCAAATTTCTTTGCTGCCTGATGTTTGAACAGGCTGGGTGACACCCGCGTAATTTCTTCCAAGTCTGACTTCCATAGGATCTCGATTCATGTCCACTTTTCCCAAGTCAACACGCCGTAGTTTCTTGCAGGGGGTCACAGCGGCCAGTGCTGCGACGATTTTGTGCCCTTCCGCAAACCGAGCGTTCGGTTACCAGTCTGCCAACGATCGGCCGGTGTTCGCCACGATTGGTTTGCGGAATCAAGGCTGGAGCATCACATCCAAGTCATTCAAGTTCGCGGACTTTGCGGCGCTGGCCGACGTGGATAGGAAAGTCTTGGAGGCCAATGTGGGAAAGACAGAACAGGCTCAGAAGAAAAAACCAGATTCCTACAGCGACTATCGAAAAATTCTGGATCGCAAAGACATCGATGCGGTGATGATCGCCACGCCCGATCACTGGCACACCAAGATCGCCGTCGAAGCCATGTCTGCTGGCAAGGACGTCTATTGCGAAAAACCGTTGACGCTAACAATCGCTGAAGGCAAGTTGATTGAAAGCGTTGTCAAAGAAACGGGGCGCGTGTTCCAGGTTGGCACGATGCAACGCTCCGAGAGCGACGGCCGCTTCCTACAGGCTGTGGCTCTGGTCAAGCATGGGCGAATTGGGACGGTGACAAAAGTCACCTGCGGAATCGGCGGGATGTCGCCGTCGCCCGTGATTCCGGTCGCCCCGGTTCCGGAAGAACTCGACTGGGAAATGTGGCTGGGCCCTGCGCCGAAAGTGGATTATCGAGCTTTGCCGGAAATGCGGACGGGCTATGGTGGCGGCGTCCCGTTGCATAGCAACTGTCATTATGCCTTCCGAAATTGGCACGAATATTCTGGCGGAAAACTGACCGACTGGGGCGCTCATCACGTGGATATCGCGTGTTGGGCTTTGGGAGCCACCGACACTGGCCCGAGCAAAATCACGCCCATCGATTTTACGCTGCCGGTGGAATACAAAGATGGGCAGCCGGTGGTCAACGACCAATACAACGCCGCCACCAAGTTCAACATCAAGGTCGACATGCCCAACGACGTCGAAATGTTAATCACCGACGCAGGCGACAACGGAATTCTGTTCGAAGGCACCAAAGGACGATTCTTTGTCAACCGTGGCAAAATCACCGGCGCGCCGGTTGAGCAACTGAAAGACAATCCTCTACCGGACGGAGCCATCGAAGAAGTATACGGTGGGCCGGTGAGTCAAAACCACACCGCCAACTTTATCGAAGGCATGCACGCTCGCAAGCAGCCAATTTCGGACGTTTGGTCGCACAACCGGATGTTGGAAATTTGTCACCTGTCCAACATTGCCATGCGGCTGAATCGGGAATTGAACTGGGACGCGGCCACGCGAGAAATCGTGGGCGACGATCAGGCCAATTCATTCCTCGCGCGAGAAAATCGCAAAGGTTATGAAATCAACATGTAGTCATTGAGACGTCTGGCAGCGTCTGAATCAGAACCCCGCGAAGGCACAAGAAGTCTTTCTTCTTGTGCCTTCTTTACGTGTGACGAATCACTGCAGGTCGTAGACGGAACAAGCCGCCAAGGTTAGAGAATTGACTCAGCCGCCTGTCCCGATAACATCCGGCGAATGGCTGTTCGCTTTGCGGTTCTCGACTCCTTTCGTTACCCAGCTGACGCCTCGTTCTTTTCAAAGTCCGCATCGCACCCATGACTGTTCCTTCCGCTGATGGACCTGCCGTCGTCACTGACGATCCTGTGCTGACGAAATTGCAGGCCACGATTGAACACAGTGCGCAGTTTTTGCCGTGCCAAGGGCCGATTACAGTTTTTGTGCATCACAATACGCTGCAGGCCTTCGAACATCTTGGTTTCGATGACGGGGTCACAGCAGGCGGGCAGTTGTTCGACTGCAATGCGTGGTTGCCGGAAGATGACTATCGCGCAATGCTGCCGGGCGGACGAATTCGTGTCAGTGATCTGGAAGCCGCGCTGCTGGACGATCTGGGAGATGAAGCCGATCGGCTGGTGGGGACGTTCGGCACTCGGTTCGCATTGCGACTGGCGATGCTGGAATTTCCATTTGGCGCTGGATCGACGGCGGAACTGCGTTGGATGGTGGCGGAAACGAACGCACTGCGCAGCTTTCGCAGTGAAGTCGATCCAGCGATACCTGTGCAGATGATCGCGAACACGCGCCGTTCTGTGCTGCGTCACCTGACAAACGGCAACTCGCCGACATCAGACAGACTGTCGAAACTTGCCGAAGGGTTTCATCGTCAGCCGGTTTCGTCGTGGGATGAAACCACCTGGGAAGCTTTTGTACTGCACTGTCTTTGGCGAGTCTGCAACAATGGCATTCGTCAAGCGAACAACACTGATCCCGAGACTGCCGCCTCCGCCGCGTCTGATTGCTTGGGCCAGCAACGTCCTCAGCGTCCTCAGCGTCCTCAGCGCGACGGTTTGCTGGCGGCCACTGGCGAGGATTCTGATCTGTGGGTGCATGATGTTCTGATCCGATTTTGTTCGGCCTTCTTGGATCAGGGATTCGCAGATGCCCAGCTGCCGTCTCGCGAGCGTGGACTGTTCGGTTCGTTTCTGGAACTGTACGGTCATTTTTCAGCGGTTCCCTGTTCGTTGTTTGCAGAACTTCGCGACGAAGCCCAGCGCATCGCAGCCGCCGACAGCACTCCACTGGCCTGTATTCAAGAATCGTTAACTCTGCTGGGAATCTCCGCCGCCGAACACGATGACTTCATCACTCAATCGTTGCTGGCATTGCGCGGCTGGGCGGGCATGGTTTGGCAGATGGAAACAAACGCCAGCTGGGCCCCACATCCTGCGCCGCAAGGCAGCTTGGTGGAATTTCTGGCCGCCCGCTTGATACTGGATCGCATCGCGCTGCAGCACATCGCGCAGGACACACTCGGCTATTCCGGGCCGCTGCAGGATCTGCGAGATCGAATTCCGCAGGCACCCGCTGATCCAGCCTGCAACGTCGAAGTTCAGCGCGCCTTTACGATCTTTCAGCTGGCCCAGGTGCGAGGCTGGTTGCCGGTCGACCTGGAAGCTTTGTCGGCTCAACAATGGGCCACGCTGGTCGCTGAGATCGAGAGCTTTCCTGCGTCTGAACGTCGGCGAATTTACCATCACGCCTATGAACGGAATTATCGCAATCAAGCACTCGATGCCGTCATCGCTCACAGTCGCCGACTCGTCCCGACTTCGGCTCAGACACCATTACAATCATCAGGCACCGAACTACCTCCCGTGTTTCAAATCGCGTGTTGTATTGATGACCGCGAAGAATCGTTTCGACGTCATATCGAAGAGGTCTGTCCGGAAAGTCAGACGTTCGGCGTGGCCGGTTTCTTCGGAGCGGCCATGTACTACCGTGGAGCCGGCGGCGCTCATTTCAAACCGTTGTGTCCGGTTTCGATTGTGCCAGAACATTTCGTGGTCGAAGAACCGCTGTATTCTTTGGCAGAAGTTGAGCGGCGTCGGTCGGGAACTCGCCGCCGCGTCGGTCAGTTGACTCACCGCGCCCATATGGGATCTCGCACGTTTGTCGGCGGAATCCTCACCACCTTGGGCGGGTCGTTCGCCGCGTTCCCACTGGTGGGCCGAATTCTATTTCCGCGCACGGCGGCCAGAATTCACCGTGCTGTGAGTCGCATTGTGGAGCCGCCGGCCACTGAGTTAAGAATCGAACGGCTGGAAGAAGCCGCCGGATCATCCAATGGGAGTCTCGGGTTTTCTGTCGACGAAATGATCGACATCGTCGACGGAGTTCTGCGTTGCATGGGTCTGACATCCGGCTGGTCGCGCATCATTCTGATCATCGGGCACGGGGCGACCGGTCTGAATAATCCTCACGAATCCGCGTACAATTGCGGAGCCTGCTGTGGCAGCCAAGGCGGCCCGAATGCGCGGGCGTTTGCGCTGATGGCGAATGATTTTCGAGTACGACGAGCTTTGGCAGCACGAGGCTTGCAGATTCCTGAGTCGACTTGTTTTGTGGGTGGTTACCACGACACAACCAACGACAGTGTGACGTTTGCGGATCTTGATCGTGTGCCGGTGTCACATCGTCAGGACTTCGAATTCGCGCTGCAGGTGATCGACGAAGCTCGCGCCCGAAACGCTCACGAACGGTGTCGCCGGTTTGAATCCACGACACTAGCGATTTCTGTCCCGGACGCATTGCGGCATGTCGAAGATCGACCAGAAGATCTCTCGCAGGCGCGACCCGAATACAATCATGCGACCAATGCATTATGCGTGGTTGGTCGTCGAGCGTGGAATCGGGGGTTGATGTTCGACAGACGAGCGTTTTTGACGTCGTACGATCGATCGCAGGACGATGAGCGCGGATCGATTCTGGAAGGCATTTTGCAAGCCGTGATTCCAGTGTGCGGTGGCATCAACTTGGAATATTATTTTTCAACGGTCGATGTCGAAGGCTACGGCTGCGGGTCGAAGCTGCCGCACAATATTACATCACTGTTGGGCGTGATGTCCGGAGCCGCCAGCGATCTGCGGCCTGGACTGTCTGCTCAGATGACTGAGATCCACGAACCGATGCGGATTCTGTTTATCATCGAATCCACGCCTCAGGCATTGCTGCGAATTATCGATGAGAACGCCGGCATCGCAGCACTCGTGAAAGGCAACTGGGTGCAGCTAGCGGTGTTCGATCCGGAGACTCAGGAAGTCCAGCGATTCGTTGACGGAGCATTCTCGGCGTACACTCCCGAAGCAAATGAAATTCCCACGGCGGAATCGTCGATGGACTGGTATCGCGGTCAGCGAGATCATCTGGGCTTTGCATCAATTGTGGCGGCGGCCAGCGGCCAAGGAGGCGTCCAATGATCACCAGTGATCAAGCATTTAACATGCTGGGAATGTGCGTGGTCGCGAGCCCGGCATTTTTGCTGGCGATTTTTAGTCTAACCTCGCTATTCGATTGGCGACTCAGCGAACGGTCGATGGCCCGCTACACTCAGTTCAGCGTGCTGTTGGGACTGTTCGCAGCGTTGGCCATTTTGGTGTTGATGCTGGCGACTGGCCGTCGGCAAGTGCCGCTGGAATTTGGCAACTGGGTTGTGATTCCGGATCACGAAGAAGCGTTTCACTTTCACTTAAAGTTTGTGTTCGACCGTCTGTCGGTGCCGTTCACAATTTTGTCATTCGTGTTGTGCGGAACGATCGGTGCCTTCACCAGTCGTTATCTGCATCGCGAACCGGGCTACAATCGCTTCTTTGTGCTGTACGCATTTTTTTTGCTGGGCATGATCGTGTCGTCATTGGCCGGCACAATTGAAACGCTGTTTTTCGGCTGGGAATTTGTGGGTCTGTCGTCCGCATTGCTGGTGGCGTTTTTTCACGAACGTCCCAACCCCGTCCGCAATGGGCAGCGTGTGTGGGTGATCTATCGCATTGCCGACGCCGCGTTTCTGGTGGCCGCTCTGGCACTGCATCATCAAACGGGAGCCGGAGATTTTTCGGAGCTGATGGGTGACGGCGACTGGCCGTTGGGGAAGACCGATATTTCCGAATCCAGTGCGTTGTTTGTGGGCTTGCTGCTGTTGCTGGCCGCCGCCGGTAAGTCGGCGCTGGTGCCGTTTTCTGGTTGGCTGCCGCGCGCGATGGAAGGCCCCACGCCCTCGAGCGCGATTTTTTACGGTGCCCTGTCCGTGCATCTGGGAGCATTTTTGCTGCTGCGAGTCAGCCCGCTGCTGGAGGCGTCGATTGTCCTGAGTGCTTGTGTGGTGATCGTGGGGCTGACGTCCGCAGTTTTCGGTGCTCTGGCGTCTCGCGTGCAAACGGATATCAAAAGTGCTTTGGCCTTCGCCTCGTTGACTCAGGTAGGAATCATCGTTGCAGAAATCGGCCTTGGGCTGCGTTATATCGCATTGATTCACATCATCGGGCATGCGTGTTTGCGAACGTTGCAACTTCTGCGAGCTCCCACATTGTTGCACGATTATCACACTTTAGAAAATGCGATTGGATCGCATCTGCCGCATCTTTCGAAGCCAGGATCGGCGTGGGTGCAGGATTCGGTGAAGGCTTGGGTGTATCGGTTTTCTATGGAACGCGGATTCTTGGACGAAACTCTGCATCAGTTTATCGTGCGACCGTTTGTGCGCGTGTTTCGATGGTGCAATTCTGCCGAGCAGCGGTGGACGGAGTTTCTATCCGGCGACGAAAAGAATGTGTCCGGCGATGTGAAAACGCAGTCCGACTCACTTGAGGAGTTCGTGTAATGTCGGAACTGCATTTTCCGTGGCTGGAACTCTCCGTTCTGATCCCGATCATCGGCGCCATCCTTGTCGCAACCATCAAAGATTCGACGGTTGCACGCCGCGTGTGCCTGTTCGCCTGCAGCTTGACTTTGGTGTGTGCGGTTGGCGAATGGCTGGACTTCGCGATGCTGGGGACGTTCGAAGCGCACGATCATTGGGACGTGCTGGAGTTCATGTTTCACAGCGATGTGTTTGTCATCGACGAACTGAACGCGCCCCTGTTGTCACTGTCAGCGTTGCTGTATCTGTTAACCGTGTTGTCAACACTGCGCACCAAGATGAATCGATTTTCGTTTGCTTCGACGCTGGTTTCCGAAGCCATCTTGCTGGCCACACTCAGCTGCCGACAACCGTGGGTCATCATTGCGTTAATGGTGGCTGCCGTGGTGCCGGTCTGGCTGGAAATCCATTCACGCGGCCGCTGCACGCGAGTGTTCACGCTGCATCTGGGATTGTTTGCTCTGCTGTTGCTGACCGGACAACTGTTGGTGCAGTCCGGCCAAGTGATGGTCGGCGGTTCCATGCTGACTTTGGCCGTGCTATTGCGCAGCGGTATCGTGCCGCTGCATTGCTGGATGACGGATCTGTTCGAAAAAGCGACCTTCGGAACGGCGTTACTGTTTGTCGCGCCCATGACCGGAGCCTACGCGGTGATGCGTTTGGTGCTGCCGATTGCCCCGGACTGGGCATTGCAGAGCATCGCGATTGTATCGTTGGTGACCGCTGTTTATGCCGGAGGTATGGCGATCGTGCAGACGGAGGCACGACGATTTTTTTGCTATCTGTTCCTGAGTCATTCGTCGCTGGTGTTGGTTGGTTTAGAATTGGTGACGCCGATTGCCTTAACGGGGGCATTGTGCGTTTGGCTTTCTGTGGGGTTGTCACTGGCTGGCTTCGGCCTGACACTGCGTTGTGTCGAATCGCGGACCGGACGAATTTCGCTGACTAAGTACCACGGCTTTTATGAACACATGCCAACGCTCGGATCTTTGTTTCTGTTGACAGGACTGGCGTCGATCGGATTTCCCGGAACGGTGGGCTTCATCGGGACTGAGCTGTTGATCGAAGGTGTTGTTGGCGTCTATCCGTTGGTGGGATTCACCGTCGTGTTTGCCGCCGCGTTGAACGGCATCGCAATTTTGCAGGCGTACTTTCGAATCTTCACTGGCACACAGCATACGGCTTCGTTTTCGCTTCGCGTTCGTCCGGCAGAAAAGATCGCCGTATTGATTTTAGCAGCGTTGATTGTGGGAGGCGGAATCTATCCTCAGTGGGGAGTCGCCTCCAGATATCATGCGGCCACACAGTTGATCGAAATGCGAGCCGCAGATGCCGAAACCAAGTCACCTTGATGGGGCGTTTGCGTTGCGGTGAAGTTTCTGGACGCTACCATTTGGCATATCGCCCTCCCCAACTCAATCTGGAATTCTGATCATGAAACTCATCAAATCGCTGTTCGTCCTGCTGGCTGTCTTTGCAGCGGCCGTGGTTTATGTTCAATCGAATGCTGACAGTGCGGGCTATGTTGTGGCTGCTGCCCCAACACCTGCCGTTGCTGCCGACGAAGCGGAAATCGTAGAAGACAGCATGCACGAATTTATGGAATACGTCTTTCAGCCAACCTACCGTCGGTTGAAAGCAGCGATGGCGACTGAGCCTGCGGACAACAAGGGCTGGAAGGCCATCAAATCCGATGCACTGATTCTGGCCGAAAGCTGCAACCTGCTGTTTGTGCGCACACCCGACGAAGACGCAGCCGACTGGAACAAACACTCTGCCGCGTCACGCACAGACGGCGCCAGCTTGTACCAAGCCGCTCGAACCAAAGACTTCGCCAAAGCCACAACTGCGTACAAGGCCATGCTGAACAACTGCAACGCCTGCCATCGTCAGTTCGAAGACGGCAAGCACATTCTGGAACCATAGGTGCCGCTAGACGGCTTGGGTGGCGTGCAAGGCGCGCCATGCTGCGGTTCGCGATAAATCGCAATTTGGCAAGATTCGTGTTGGTTGAATTTCGTTCCCCGGTGGAGGAATGAAGGGATTCGCCAGCACGGCGGGTGAAACGAAAGCTGTCGCTGCGAACAAAAGCCGAGACACTCAGGCCCTAAATATGTTCCCAATTTGCTATTTGTCGCGTCTCTGAAAACAGCTTCAATCTTCAATCTGAAGTGGTATTGGCGCAGGATTTTGTCAGAATAGGTGGCTCCCAACAGGAGACTGACATGCGCCTAAGCAAAGTGACGTTGATAGCGGTCGCTTTATGTTGCTGCCAATCGGCAAACGCCTGCCTCAATGATTCGGAACTGCCGAATCATGAACGTGAGTTCCGGTCACAATACCTGACCAGTCCGCTAATGACGTCGGCCACCCCCGCTCGGCATTCCGAACCGTTCTGGATGATGTCATCGGGTGGCATCGCCCTCATGGCAGGCGCGATCGGGCTGACCTGGTTTAGTCGCAAGAACAACCACAACCGTGAAGGGAAACCTGCTGGCGGTTTTGTGTCTGTTGTTCGGTACCGCATTCGGTGGATGCAGCGGTAACTTATTCAGTTTTGCGAGCCATGCGCATTTCATACCGCAGAGATACCCGTTCCTCGCAAGACGCATCCCGGCCCCTCATCAGGTTCCTGAGCGGCCCGGTGGTTTGTCGTTACGCTTTGCCATGATTCAAAATGTTCTGCTGGAACGATTTTCAAAGCATGGAACGCAGTGGTACGAGGCCAGAAATCGTGAGTCGCTGCGTTTGCTAGAACAACTTGCAGAAGACGATTCGCAGCGTTGGCCGATCATCGACGATGTTGCCGTCGCCTTCGACCGGATGGGCAAGCCTCAGGAGGCGATTCCTCTGCTGCGCAACAAGCTGGCTCAGCAACAGGCTGCAGACATTCCAAATTCCGACTTGTACACGACCTATGCAAATTTAGGCACGTTGCTGATTCATGCGAATATGGCGAAAGCTCGTCAGAGTGATGCAGAGGGCATTGAACGTCTTAACGAAGGTTTGCAGTTTATCCGCCAGTCGATCGCAGCGAACCCCAACGCTCATTTTGGCAGAGAAAAATGGCAAGTAGCCATTGTGGAATATCTGAGTGCCACCATCGCAACACCTTCTTTATTGACGACGTTTGATTGTCTGGGAAATCGTCTGGACATGGGCATTGAGAACATGCTGGATAGAGAAATGAATTGGGTTGGAACCCGTTACGGTCGCCCAAATGTTTCTCAGTTGACTCAGAGTGTGGGCAAATTCGATGAAGTTCCGCAGTTCTTCGAAGCCGACACAGACTTGAATGATCCAGCTAACTGGAGCAACGTCAGTCCGATTCGAGAATACGTCACAACGGTTGGTGCTGAAGACGGCTGGAAAGAAGTGAACGTACCTTCACACCGGAAAGCCGTTCCATTTGATTCACCTGTTTTGGGAATCATTGGAATGTGGCGTCAGGGCGGTGGAGCGAATCCACACTTTGCTTTGGCGTTGGGGGAAACCATGCTCAGAATCGGGCACCGCTATATTGCGTGGAACGCCTTCGAGCGAGCGAAGTTGCTGGCGGAACGGTTTTCTGACGACCCAGCGGTCCAAGACTTTCTGAAAACTCACAGCCAAAATCGCCAGTCAGCGATTGAAGAAACGCTTCGGTTTACCGATGCCGAACACAGTCTTCACAAGATTCCTTGGCAACACGTTAGCACTCCGCCAGATTCGGGCACCATCGACCGGCTTGGCGCTGCGTTTCACGAGGAACTGAATTTTGGCCTAGCCTATCAGGCGGAATATCAGCGGTTTGAGGCCGCGCAAATCGCAGCGGGCGTGGCGATCGATGATGAGGACTTCTACAACGCTTTTGACGCAAATCATGCGACCATTGCCACGCCCGTCGGATTGGAAGAAACCCTGTTGATGGTGCCCAAGACGGACTTCTACGCCTATCAACGACGGCATCGAAACGCCTGTAGCGTGTTCGGTGCGGGTCTGGGAGCCATGTTTGTGGCGGTACTGCTGAACATCCGAACGTGGTTTCGGAACAAAAAGCTTGCCCGAAAATTCGCCAGTTGAATCGCAGCTACAGCCCCGATCCGAGCGCTGTCGAACATCAAGGATTCTGGGTGTATCACCGCGCGGGCATCGCCCCGCACTGACGACTAGCGCCGTGTTGCTCGGCACGGCGCGATAATTATCTCAGCCTACTCACGTACCTCGCAACGCTGGCCGGATGATCCACAAAAGTGCAAAAACTCGAACTCAGGATCCGTCCCGGGTTTCGGACTTTGTTGTAGACTTCGGGGGCTGCCAACACTTGGATTCTGGCCAATCCAGCGACAGATTGTATTTCAGGACGATTCCGAAGGAATCAAATTTACGCCAATTCCGGTGCCAGTGTCGATATGCGCAACAGGCACACGCAACCCGCTGCGGCAAGCTTTGTTAAGACTTCGGTAACAGCAAGATTCACAAAACGCTCTTCTGTCGCTACATTCAATTCTTTCGCGGCAGATTGTCGCACATTGCAATTGTTGTCGGACATTCGCGTATGAATGTCATTCACCGGATTCGGAACGAAGAAAATCGTTGAAACGTATCTCGCGCAACAAAGCAATCTATTGCATCATTTTTGAGAAAGAAAATCCAACATGCGTCGTCGCGATCTGGGAGATTACGCCGACAGCTATGCTTGCTGAGGCAAAACGAAAGCTTGATAACAGCAAAAACGACATCTCTCACATTAGCTTTGGACGGAAATGGGCGCGAGAAAATGGAACGCAGGTCTACAGCAAGGACAGCTGATGGCCTGCTTCGTGAATCGCTTTGACGCGCTGCCGCCCCAATTTCGCGTAGTCAGCATTCAATTCGCAAGCGATAAATCGCCGATCATATCGGGCGCATACCGCTGGCACGGTTCCGCTTCCGCTGAACGGATCGTACACCAAGTCGCCTTCTGACGAACTTGCCTTCACGAGACGTTCGATCAGCTTCTCTGGCTTCTGAACTGTATTGAGCAGTTCACGACTCAGCAGCTCCTTTGACTTGTACGTTAATTGCTTAATGTCGCCCCAGACGTTGCCGGGATTCTTACCTTTTTCGTTGAACACCGTTTTTCCGTACGGGCCGTTCTTGACTGACGGCACGTTCTCACAACGGCGACGATGCTCCAACTCTACAAGTTGAGCAACCCGGATCTCATCTAAATTGAATTGCTCGACTCGGCCTTTTGTGAAATAACAGATCACATCGTAGTTGTTCGTGTATGACCGTCTTCCCTGCGCCAACCGACTTGGTTGATACCATACGATCTTAGTTCCAAGGTCCAAATGCGGTCGGTAATCAATGCAATCGCATTTGCCAAAGAGATACAGGGCTGCCCCCGGCTTCATCACACGGCTGAACCGTTCGATCAGACTTAGATTGTATTCCTGAATGTTTCCAACCTGATCCCAGTCATGTGACGTCACGCCATAAGGGCCATCGCAAATGATCAGATCAACACTCTCGCTGGGCATAGCGTCAGTGAATTTCAGTGCATCCCGGCAATGAATCTTGTTCTCCAAACTTTCATTCATCGCTTCCGTCTGCTTTCGATCTTTTTGATTGTTTTTCGTCTTCGGCTTCGATGCCGCCGTCCAGTGTACGGCCAATCGCTTCTGAAGCCGACAGCCCTGTTTGTCACGGATTCTCGTCAGTGCCTTAATCTGGGCTTCTGTCAGGTAGAAGTGGCACTTCTTAATTCCCTCAGTGTACGCACAATGACTACCATTTGTCAGCCAACAATTCTACGCAAGGTCGCTTCGCGACGACCTTCCATGTTCAGCAACGCGAGCTTTTGTTGGTAAGCGGCTTGGCAACTGCGAGTCACTCGTTTCGTTCAAGGCGGTGACAAAAACCCTCCGTTAGAAGCAGCTCCGCACATGCCCCAGCAGCTCAAGACAACCGTTGGAGGAGTTCCCGTAGTGGCAAAGATGTACGGGAATACTCGAGATGCTGTGATTCGCGTTGCTCGTGACGTGCCCGACCCAGCAGGTTCCCTCGATAATTATGCTCCGCCGTCTGACATCGGCTATCTCTCGTTTCGTTACGTCGCGAAACACTGGCATATGGTTTCCGGTTCATGTGGCTAAGCAGCGACGCGGTGGTTGAGCGGTTCCTGAAACGCCAGTGCGAGGTGTTCGAGCACGATCCATTTCAATGGTGCGGACAGGTGATATTCGTTTCTTAACCGATTGCACCGCATTGAATGTTCGGACGACGTTCCGCCCTTCAGCGCGGACTGAATCTGGTTGATGTTCAGATTCAGCTGATTCGCCAAGGCCAGCAAAAAATGAAACGGAGTCACACGTTCCGCACCAGCGATGTTGAGGTCGCCTGAAACACCGTGATCGATGCAGCTTGCGAGTGCGACGGCAAAACTTTCTGCGTCGATTGGCGTGGCGAATGTTGTCGCGTCGGCCGTTAGCTGGTGCCCCTTCCGAATCGCGGCGACGGAATCGGCAACCAAACTGCCCGGTGTTGTGCCGAGTACGTTGGTGCGGACGATCAGCGAATTCGGCACTTGACGGACGAGTGATTCGTACTTCAGAAGCGTCTTGGCATTGCGATCGTCAGCCAGCGCGGTGCTGTTGTCATCGTGAAACACCCACGGGCCACTGAATACGGCGTCACTGGAAATCAACACCAGCTTGGCACCCGTGTCGCCGGTCGCAGCGATGCACTCGTTCAGCCATTGTTGTTCGCGGGAAAAATCACCGAACTCAGCATCCCAAGAAGACCGAGCCGCCCCGCCGCAGAAGACGATGATGTCGGCCAAGGGTAGTTCTTTGCTAAGCGACTTCGAACTCACGCGCGCCGTCCGGCAACCTTTGATGAACTCCGGTTCGGAAAACCACAGCCCGCTGACTTCGGATCGCCGAGCCAAATGGAGCGTCATTTGTTGGGCTAGCGAGTGTCCGGCGACTGTGTCGATACCCACAATCAGTGTTCGAGTCATGATGTGCGTCCTGCAACGTTTTGACTGACGGACACGTTGGCTTCATCCGTGAATGCCAACTCACCAGCCGTCAGATGCCAGCATTGTACCTCTGGATGCGAAGTCGTACCAAGAGAAGTTTGAGCTGAGAATTTGCTGACAGAACTGGTAATTTATTCTGCAGTCTGGGAGAAGCACCGAACTTATGGCCCGACTGATCCTCAGCTTAGCGGGGCGGCTGATCCAGCTTCTTCACTTCCTGAATCAGACCAGCATGGGTTCCGTCAGCAGTTGCCCCTTGCGGCACATCAAGACAATCTGGCGCTGACCGAGTTGTTGGCGGAGAGACCTGCTGGCCAAGCCTTTGCACAGTTCGCAATTCAGAACGTTCGTTTCAACGTGTTTAATTGTACGAAACGAATACGGCAGTACGATTCCGTCGACAGTCGTCAGCTTGGTGAGCCTTTTCCCATACCGTTTTCCGTGGATTCAGATGCATGCCGAATGAGAATTCTGATCACGCATCGACGGCGTCCGAAGCGGCTTTGGCGATGCGTCCTGTTGCTTCACGCCAACGTTATTGGCTGGTGTTTCTGCTGTTTTTGCAGACCGTCAACACGTACATGGATCGCGTGTGTATTTCCGCCGCCAAAGGTGATATCCAACGCGACATTTCGGGGCTGGACGATCAGATGATGGGCTATGTCTTTGGCATCTTTGCCATTGGCTACGCTTTGTTTCAGATTCCTGCCGGATGGTTTAGCGACCGTGCCGGACCGCGTCATGCGTTGACGATTGTGGTGATCATCTGGAGCGTCTTCACGGCACTGACCGGTGCTGTGTATACCGCGATCAGTCTGATTATCGTGCGGTTTCTATTCGGCGTGGGAGAAGCCGGCGCTTATCCGGGCGCGACGCGAGCTTTGTATCGTTGGTTGCCAGCCAAAGAACGCGGGCTGGGGCAGGGCATCTTTCATTCGGGTGCCAGAATCGGTGCGGCGGCATAGCTGTTGGTAATGCCATGGCTGATTGATTTGATCGGCTGGCGAATGACGTTTGTGGCCAATGGTGTTGCAGGGCTGGTTTGGGGGCCGCCTGGTGGTTCTAGTATCGCAACGAACCGGCTCAGCATAAGTCCGTCAATGCGGCCGAAGCGGAATTGATTCGTCAGGGCATCGCAGCCGAAGCGGCGACGGAATCTAAGGTGCCATACATTCAACTGGTCACTTCCGCCAACGTGCTGCTGGCGATGTTTCAGTATGCGGCCAGCAACATCACGTTCTTCATCAGCATTACTTGGCTGGCTCCGTACATCGGAGAAACGTGGGGCGATGAATACAAATATCTGGCGTCGCTGCCATTGCTGTGCGGTGCGGTTGCGCTGTGGGTTTCGGGATATGCCGTGACGTTCCTGCATAAAAAAGGCCTGCTGGTGATGTCTCGACGACTGCCGGCGATGATCGGCTACTCTCTGGGAGCCATCGGATTGCTGCTGTGTACTCAGACGGCCGAATCCGATTCCGCCTAGATTTTTATCGCCTGTTTTTCACTCGCGACATTCGGTGTCGAAATGACGCTGAGTCCCAGCTGGACGTTTTGTATGGACATCGGAGGATCGCGTTCCGGCGCGGTTTCGGCAGCCATGAACATGGTCGGCAACATGGGCGCCGCAGTCAGCGCGGTGGCGTTCCCGTACTTTTTCGCAAACATCACCATTCCGGTGATTGCGGAACAGACTGGAACGGCGAATTCCTTCTTTGTGTTCGCCGCCACGATGAATGCGTTGGCGATGATCGCATGGCTGTTTATGAATCCCTTACGAAAGCTAACAAAAATTTCAGCCGCAGATTTGCACAACAGACTGGCGATGTTTGCGCTGTTGATCGTGATGGTGATTTCTGCATTGGTCTATACGAACTTCCTGATGCCCGCAGCGGCTGATCAGCAGAAACCCAAAACGTCAGCGACGATCGTTTTCGCTAACAAGGGGATCGCATGAATTCTCTGAAAGGTGTGGCCGTCGGCGCAGGATACTTCAGTCAGTTTCACTTCGACGCATGGTCGCGCATCGAAGGCGTGCAGCTGGCCGCAGTGTGCGACGTGAATTCCGAAATCTCAGCGCAGGCCGCTGCGGAATATGGCATCGCTCAGACATACGACGACTATGCGACGATGCTCAATTCCGAGCAACCGGATTTCGTCGACATAATTACGCGACCGGATTCTCACCTGGCGCTGGTGACAGCAGCGGCGCAGCGTGGCATTCCCATTATCTGCCAAAATGCCCTCGCGCCATCGTTCGCGGAAGCTCAGGAAATTGTGCAAGTAGTCGATTCTGCGGGCGTGCCGTTGATGGTGCATGAGAACTTTCGGTTCCAGTCGTGGTATCGTGAGATCCGTCGTCAGATCGACGCGGGAGCCATCGGCGATCGGCTGCATTCGATTTCGTTTCAGTGTCGCACGGGAGACGGCTGGCAACACGATGCTTACATGGAACGCCAGCCGTATTTTCGTGACATGCCGCGGTTGCTGATCTTTGAAACGGGTGTGCATTTTGTGGACACATTTCGATACGTGGCCGGTGAAATTGACGGTGTGTATGCGTCGCTGCGAAAGCTGAATCCGGAAATCGCCGGTGAAGACGCGGGCGTGGTGATGTTCGATTTCCAGTCTGGTGCCACCGGACTGTGGGATGCGAACCGCTTTAACGAAGCCGCGTCGGCGGATGCGAGTTTCACATTCGGAGAAGCGACCATCGAAGGCAGCGGCGGGACGATTCGCTTGGAATGCACGGGGCTGCAGCCGTTGGGTCAGCCGATTCGCAAGATCGATTATACGCTTCAGCGTCGAGGCTTCGCTGGCGATTGCGTTCTGTCCACTCAGCAACATTTCGTGGACTGCCTGCGTGCGGGGCGCGAGTTTGAAACCAGCGGGCGACAGTACTTGAAGTCGTTGGCGGTGGTCGAAGCTATTTATGAGTCTGCTGAAACCAAGACACCGCAGCGGAACTTGGCAGGAGATTCCGCATGCGAGTGATTGATCTGAGCCTGCCTGTTAACAACCGCATGCCGGGCGTCGATATTGCGGACGCCAAACGCTTGGAACGTGATGGCTGGAACGCCAGCACGCTGTCGTTGTATTCGCATTGCGGCACGCACATGGACGCGCCGTTTCACTTTTTGCCGGATGGAGCGACGCTGGATCAGCAGGATCTAAACGTTTGCGTGGGCTCGGCGACGATCGTGAATGTGGCGCCTGCGGCACCGCAACAGCTGATCACCGTCGCCGATCTGGGGGAGCTTGCTGATGACGTAGAACCCGGCGCGCGGTTGCTGTTTCGGACGGATTGGTACAAGCGTTGTGGAACGCCCGAGTATCGCGAATTGCTGCCGCGAATTTCCTTAGAACTTGCCGAATGGCTGGTTGAACACCAGGTGGCCCTGATTGGCGTTGAGCCACCATCTGTGGCCGACGTGAACAATATGCAGGAACTCACGGACGTGCATCAAACGTTGTTTCGCGGCAACGTGCTGATTGTCGAGGGACTCGCCCATCTGGATCAGATTCAGTCGGCAGAATTCGATTTCATTGCCTTGCCAATGCAGATTACCGGTGGAGACGGTTCACCCGTTCGCGCCATTGCGATCGAAAAGTCATCGTGAACATAACAACCTCACACCACAATTCTGCTCAGGCACCAGTGCTGGGCTGCATCGCCGATGATGTGACCGGCGCTACAGATTTGGCGACGAATCTGGTGCAGGGCGGCATGCGCGTGGTGCAGGTTGTGGGAATTCCTGATTCAGAATCGCTGTCGCAACTGCACGATGTCGACGCTGTTGTGGTGGCGTTAAAGACACGTACTGTTTCAGCCGAACTTACAGTCGAACAGTCGCTGGTAACGCTGCCTGCTTTGCAGTCCAGAGGCGTTTTACGGTTCTATTTGAATCAGCCGTCTAAAGAAGCCTTCCTGCATGTTTCGATGTATCGCTCAAGACCGAACGAACAAGCCATCGTGCATTTGCATTCCACGCATTCGGTCGCCGTATCGTGTCTAGACGGGATCGACCATACGAACACGCTGCCATCGATCACCGCGTATTATGATGTGATGCGCGTCGGAACGCTGCCGTTGATTCCGTACTTTGCTCCGGGAGGCGAACAACTGGCCGCTGCGGTCGAACAAGCGGCGAAGTTATCGAAAGCCGTTTTGTTGTCGAATCAGAGCCCGGTCGTGTCCGATAAACATCGCCACTTTTGAATTTCACAAGTAAAAACGCGAGTTTGAACGGAGTGATTTTCCGAACGTCCCTTCTCCCCCTCGGGGGAGAAGGTGGCCGAAGGCCGGATGAGGGGCCCTTGGTAGGTGACGGCCGCAATAGCCAATGAAACGTCGAACAGAAACCCCTCACCCTAGCCCTCTCCCCGAAAAAGGGGAGAGGGGACAAGCACAGACTTTGCTCGCTTCGCGAACAAAAAGTGGCGCTGTCCAGCTAAGGCTATTTCAAAATCAAAAACTTAGGACTGGCCCACGAATACCATGTGTGTCGTCGATGCTCTTGTTCCGAGCGATTGAGTCCCCGCGGGACAGCAGAAGATCGATCACAGGCAACGTCTGTCGTCCCTCCGGGACTGAAATGCGAAATCTCAAATCTCAACACTGAAAACCGAAAACCATGCCGATGCCCACCTCTTATCGAATCGCTTTACTTCCCGGCGACGGGATTGGCCCGGAATGCATGGATGCCACGCGTCTTGTGCTGGATCGCATGGTGGCGGATATCCCCGGCCTGAATTTGACCTTTACGTCGCATCATGCTGGCGCTCAACTGTACCGGGAAACTGGCGAAACGCTGCCAGCCGTCGTGCTGGAAGACTGCGTCGCCGCGGATGCCGTTTTGTTGTCGGCCATTGGACTGCCCGACGTTCGCCAGCCCGATGGGACTGAGGTTCAGCCGACGATGATGGTTGGACTCCGGCGTGCATTGAATGTGCATTCGGCCGTTCGCCCGGTCAAACTGTATCCGGGTGCTCCCTGCGTTTTAAAAGACACCGGGCCGGGCATCAATTTCGTTGTCATCCGCGAAAATCTGGAAGGGCTATTCGCATCCTTTGGCGGCGGCAGCAAAGTGGGTAACGAAGTCGCGACCGACACAATGGTGGTGACTCGCAAAGGCACTTCGCAAGTTTCCGATTTCGCTTTTCGATTGGCACAGCGTCGCAACGGACGTCCCAGTGATGGAAAAAAGATGGTCACATGCGTCGACAAAGCCAACGTGTTTCGCAGCTTGGCATTCTTTCGCGAAGTCTTCTTTGACGTTGCGAAATCCTATCCGGACATTCATAGCGACGCCGTCTACGTCGACGCGATGAGCCTGTACATGGTGCAGAATCCTTGGGATTTTGACGTACTGGTGATGGAGAATCAATTCGGCGACATTCTGTCCGATCTGGGAGCCGGCTTAGTCGGCGGGTTAGGCCTCGGGCCTTCCGCAGAAATCGGTGATGAGCACGGATTGTTCCAGCCATCGCATGGAACAGCCCCTCAACTGGCCGGAAAAAACGTCGCCAACCCGCTGGCCACAATTCTGTCGGCCGCCATGATGCTAGACTGGTTGGACGACAAACATCACGACAACGTGTGCCTCGAAGCCGGAACGGCGCTCGAAGCAGCCGTCGCTGAATTACTGAGGGTTGGAGACATTCGCACTCCAGACCTTGGCGGCCACTCTTCAACAACGGAAGTCGCCACAGCGGTGGCCGATCTTTCGGTCGTGGCCGCGTCTTAGTATCCAGTAGAACAACAATTGCTCCATTGTGGGCGGTGCCGTCACGTCGACCGGTCGTCGTGTCAGAAACCCCATGATCGCCACCCATTCCGTTTCGGTGAAGTACGCCGTGCAGGGCGATGAACTGTCGTGGCGGGTCGCACCCTTGAGATATTCCACTCGCCAAGCGACCACCGTGAGCATCGAAAAGGCTCGTAGGTAGCGATCCAGTGTTTCGTATTTCATGTCCTCCATCTTCAAGCCACTCTCGAGCGTTTTGAAATACAGCTCCACCGACCAACGAACACAATATCCCACCAAAACTTGGTTGATTTCTTCCACTGAACTCACCGGAAACGTCGTCAACAGGGCCCATTGAATTGCAGCTTCTCCCGCCGGCGGTTCCCCAAGACAATCGCACGTCGATTTTTTTCCTAGCGGTTTGATTTTTGCGTGAATCGTCTTCTGCTCGAGTGGCAAAATCGGTTTGCCGTTTTTGGTGAACCAGAAGGGGAATCGCAGTGATGCAATCGAATGGATACTTTGAATTTCTGACACACTTCGTCGATTTGGAAGACCCTCGCGAGGATCGCGGCAACAACCATTTGCTGATTGATAGGGTGGGACTCGTGCTTTGCGGCACAATCTGCGGGGCGAAGACTTGGGCGGATATCGAACGCTTCAGCAAAGCTCATCAGGCCTTGGTTTGAACAGTTCCTCGAACTGTCGTTTGGCATTCCTGCTCACGACACGTTTGGTCGGGTGTTCCGCATTCTTGACACCGAACAGATTTTTGACGAACACGAAACGACCGGCTTTGCGGCGAAGACTGTTCGTTGTTGCACAA
>Ga0075117_1000755_pt1 | contig 21579 bp, 16 predicted proteins | sample AntAceMetag02UKJ_FD_69789 | JGI IMG/M metagenome (GOLD analysis project Ga0075117, IMG submission 69789) | Saline lake microbial communities from Ace Lake, Antarctica - Antarctic Ace Lake Metagenome 02UKJ | ecosystem: Environmental > Aquatic > Non-marine Saline and Alkaline > Saline | place... | reverse complement strand
ACACCGGCCCTTCATCGTCCGTAACGTGGTGCTTCTTGAAACCAAAATGATATTTCCCTCTTTTTTTAACCAAGTAGCATCTTTGTCCACACTTTCGGCATACTCCTTTTCTACCGTTACTTCTTCTTCGCTACGATCTTCGGTCACCTTGTGGTTCGTCTTTCCTTTTGGGCGCAGGGGTTTGTCTATAATACTCGCGTTGACTATGATTCCTTTTTTAACGTTGATGTTATGGGCCTCCAGTTGTGCATTGATGGCACCGAAGAGCTTATCGAAGGTCTTGGTCTTGGCCAGGGCGGTCTTGAACCTGCCCAAGGTACCATGCCGGGGCAACTTCGTCTATATGCTTCCCACAGAAGTGACTGAACGATTTACTATCGTTCAATCGGTCCTCTACTTCATAATCGCCCGATCCGTACCAACTTTGCAAAAGGCACATTTTGAATAATAGCAGACCGCTATAGGAAGGCTTGCCGACAACATTTTCCTCCTTGGAATAATCGGCATCGATCAGTTTTTTTATGCCGTCCCAATCGATGAGTACGTTTATTCGACCAAAAAATGTGGTTTTTATCCTTCTTGTTCGCAGATCACAGATCGTGTATGCCAAGGTGGGCTGTTTCTGTATTTTCTTATACTAAAAATATAGCTTAACTAACTAACTAATAAACCAATTATCACATTACTTTTTGTATCATAATTTATTCAGTTTCACCTTGCCACGGTCTTAATATATGAAGAGCCAAAGTAAATGGATATAGAACTAAGTTACGAGGCCATTGTAGCAAATCCACATTTTTCGGTCAAATGGAGTGCCAAAGGTATATGTAGTGCCCAATGTCCGCCTAAAGGCCAACATGGCAACCTCGCACCTAAAAGCAATAGTAGCCCAAATCTATGTGAATCGGAAAACCTTATAACTAAAAGACCACACAAACCGACGTTAAATAGCAAAGGAATTAGTGTTTGTGGGTCGCTGAAGAAGGGCCAATAGTTAAGTATACCATAACCCTAAATCATGCGTATACGGCTCATGAGCAATTTTTTATAGCCTTTGCCCAGGGGTATTGCCTTTCGCTTAATTTCTAGATGATCATCGCCCACAACATCCAATTTGGAAATATTCACCAAATAACTTCGATGTACCCTGGCAAACTTTAAAATGGGCAATTTATCCGCGACATTTTTTAGGGTGCTGGACAAGGTATATTTCGCACTTTGGCATACGATGATGCAATAATTTCTGTCCGCCTCCAAATATAAAATATCATCTAGCATCACCTTCACCATCTTGCCGTTATGGCGAACAAAAATGCGGTCTTCCAATACCTCAAATTCAGTTATCTCTTGCAATTTTTTGTCTTGCTCGAATCCTTGAACAACCAGTTCCAGGGTACGTTGTATACTCACTTTATTAAAGGGTTTTGTAATGAAAGCTTTTGGATGCGTTTCTTTGGCCCTAGCAAAAGTGGCGTTGTCGCTATTGGCCGTTATATAAATTATGGGTATGTCGGCATATTTTTGAATGGCCTTTGCGGTTTCTATTCCATTGAGCATACCTTTAAGGTTAATATCCAACAATAGGATTTGGGGTGCATTTTCCTTTGCATGTACAATGGCTTCCTCGCCCCTTGGAACAATTCCGGTGACCTCATACCCAAGATTTATCAACTGCAGGGATAGGTTGGCACCAATGATCATATCGTCCTCAACAATTAAAACCCTAATTTTTCCCTTCTCCATTATGCGGCTTTTAGAAGTTGAAACTTAATGTATACAGCCGTCCCTTGATTCGTTTCCATAACCATTTTCCCGTCTAGTTGTTTTACCAAAAGATTCACTAACTGTGTACCGAATCCCGTGCCATATGCCTGCTGGGCCAGTCCCATGCCAACACCATTATCCCTGACTTCCAGGATGAGCACGCCCCCTTTTTCCTTTAGGCCTAAATGTATAATTCCTTGCCTTGCATCGGGAAAAGCATATTTTAAAGAGTTCGTTATCAATTCATTAACAATAAGGCCTATGGGTATGGCCATGTCTACGTCGAGCTCAAATTTTTCCATTTTTATATCGACCTTTACTTGGTCATTTTTACCAAAGGCATTGATAATATAGTCCGATAGGTTACTAAAATAATCCTTCATTTCTATGGCCGCCAAATTTTCGCCAAGGTACAGTTTTTGATGTATCATGCCCATGCTGTGCACCCGATGCTGACTTTGTTCCATGGCATCCAGGATATTAGGATCTTTTATTTGTGCGGATTGCAGGGAAAGTAAGCTGGAAACGATTTCTAGATTGTTCCTTACCCTATGGTGTATTTCCTTGAGCAAAAATTCCTTTTCGGAATTCTGTTTTTGCAACAATCTATTCTTTCTAACATTACTAGAAACTGCGTTATAGGCCAGCCCCAGTAAGAGTACCAGCAATACGATTATTACGATGATGAGTTCTTGGCGTGTCTGTTGTTTTTTGATCTGGGTTTTTTGCAGCAGGATGGTTCCCTCTTTTTGGGCCACATCATATTCTGTCGTTAATTGGGAAATACGTTGATCGGCGGCAGCGGTAAATACTTTGCTTTTTAACGTATCATATTCAGAAAATGCCCTGTATGCGTTCTGATAGTCGTGGTTGGATGCGTATGCCCTTCCCAATTCTTTATACGCTTGACTCAAATAATAGGCATCTCCAAAATCCTCGGTGGCAATGGCAATGGATTTTTTGAACCCTTCTATGGCTTCTGGATAGTTTCCCCTCATATTTTGCATTTTCCCAACAGATAGCCAAGAACGCATGACCATGAAGTTGTTCTCGAGCAACTCGGCATATTTAATGGCGTTACGGCCTGCTACTTCGGCATTTTCAAATTCGCCCAGGTAGGAATAAAGATCCACTAGGGAAATATAGACATCGCTCAAATTATTATAAAAACCATAACGCTCCCCGATGATAATAGAATGCTCGTAATAGCTCCGCGCCTTGTCATATTCCTTTAAGGCCAAATAATTATTCCCCATAATATATAGGGTAAAGTCATAATCAAGATCTGTGATGGCCCAAGCATCAAAAAGTTTTAGGGAACGCAGCCCGTAATCCAAAGCGGAGTCATATTTTGCCTGTTTCCAGCAGAGGTTGCTCAAATCGCTAAAGGCCATTGCCTTGGCTTTATCGTCCTTTAGCTTTATGCCTAAGTTAAGCGACTCCATGGCATAGTCCGCCGCTTTATCTAGTTGCCCCCTTCTTTCATATACATAGCCCAACTGCGTATTTAAAAAAGCCAGATCGGATTCGGCAACTTTGTTTTTGGCCGCTTCAAGCACGGTTTGGGCGCTATCCAGCTTTTCCATGCGCAGGAGTATCGCGCCTTGGGTAATCTGAAACCTTCCCTGCCAAAGAGAATCCCCTTTCTCCGCCGTTTGTTGCAATCCTTTTTTTGTAAAGTCCATTGCAGTGTTCAGGTTTCGGGTATGCCAATAATAGGCTAGGTCATTTAGAATGGAAAATCTAACGGAATCTGTCTTTATTGTGTTATAGCCTTGTTCTAAAATATCCAAATAGGAGGGGCCGAAATTATCGGTTTCGACAAAAACCTTTTTATAGGGATGTTTACTGCCAAACTCAAAAATCTGGGCCTGGACAAAAGAACATATCAAAAAAGTAAGAAGAAGTAAAAACCTAGTCTTTTGGTGTGTGTTTCGCATTTTTTTGGTTGATGCTCCCCGGGGGAAATATGAGTTTTATTAAATGTACAACATTCTTATCATTTATTTCCCGGTCAATAAATGGTTTCGTTCGGACACTAAATGATGCCACTCGTCCAACATCGGATTATAGTACCATAAAAATTTATTTGTTTTATAGGAATAACTAGTATCCATAGAATTAGTATAAAATAATGTGGCATGGAAAAGCTTGCATCTGGAACGCTTACCCTATTGATTCTTCTTGCCTTTGCCTGTAATGATCAAAAGCAAGGGAAAGTCACCCCGGTTGCTACGCCAAATCAACCAGCGGCAAGATATTTAGAAGAGGGAACAACAAACTATTTTAAGGTTTGGAGTTATATGGACACCCTATTGTACGAAAAACTAACCAGTAGCACGTTCTGTAGGAACGTCAACGGCAGCTCGGTGTCCCAGAATAGTGAGGAGCTTTTGAAAACCGTAAATTTTTGGCATAGGGCATTGCCTGATCTAAAAATTAGTGCAGAGGACATCGTTGTGGTCGGAAATAAGACCTATGTGACCTGGACACTTACCGGAACCAATACGGGGATGTTCGGCGACAATCCCCCTACTGGAAAAAAGGGACGTACCCAGGGTTTTAGCGTCCTTACTTTTGATGATAATGGTAAGCTTATGCAAGAGGCCGCCTACTTTGACGTATTCACACTTATGACAGATTGGGGCTATTCGGTAGTACCGCCCATTATGAAATAGTACTATAAAAATTCCTTTGACGGCATAGAACAACAGCAAATTATTTTAAACGATGCAACACGGCTAAAAAATATAAAATACGCTGTGCAGAGCCATTGTTAAAAATGCACTTTACCGGTACGCGCCTTGCAACATTTGGCAAGTTTTGAATTTGAGGCATGGTCTGCCATGCTCTCGGTTAAGAGCATAAATAGCTTTCCAGATGGAGATGCATCCACCCGAACCACTTTAAAGGGCAAGAAAACTGTGGTGAACTGGTGGAAAAAATGGAAACTAACATCTGGGGTAACATTGGTAACTATGGCCGAGTTTAACCACATCCCCATTGAGGTCATTTCGCATCCACAAGGAGGTTTCCCCATGGGGATTTACGATATTGTATATTTTACGACAAAAATGGAATTCAATGACCGAACAGTAGGCTTTAGAATGAATTTCTCCGTACATTTTGATATCGATAAAAAAATAGACCACTATGCTTCTTATTATGATAATGACGTTTTTAGGCGGGTTCCGGTAAACAAATCATTGCCGTGAACGACAACCGATAAAAGACCAAAATGAGCAAAAAGGTTTTTCCAAGCCAAAATACAAGAAAAAGGGCTGCTAATGGCTCAAGTATATCTTCACACAATTTTTTAAAAGAATAAGAGTTCTCCCATAATGGAATCTGTGCTACGCAACAGCGATAAATATCCGATAGTATGCCTACATATCCTTGGGTATATGCAAGAAAACTGGCCTGCCCATCTTACGTATCATTCGCTATCGCACACCTTGGACGTTGCCAATGTTTGTGATAATTATATAGATTTTTATGGCATAGGTGTCGAAGACGCCAACCTTGTGCGTATTGCTGCCATAAGTCATGATATTGGCTATTTAATAGCACCGGTAGATCATGAAGAACTTGGCATTGAACTTGTAAGACCATTTCTAGAAAATCTTTTGGACAAACCACAGCTAGAGAACGTAAACAATATGATCAGGGCCACCAAAGTACCACAAAGGCCTACTAACATTTTTGAGGAAATACTGGCAGATGCCGATTTGGACTATTTGGGGCGGGAAGATTACGACCTACAAAGCGAAAAATTATATTTGGAATTTTTACGTGACGACATTCTTAACCACGAGAAAGAATGGCTCGAAGCACAGATTCGTTTTCTGGAAAACCATACCTACCATACCTCTTTTGCAAAAGAAAACAGAGCTGGCCAAAAACACAAAAAACTAGTGGAGCTCAAGCAGAAATTGGCCGAGTCTTAGCGATACCAAAGGACTCTTAAAAGCACATACTAACAAGTTTACCGTTAAACATACGTAGCGAAAGTGAGTTAAGGATTTGCCCTCACCGCACCAAACCCCCCTACCGTAGCCCAATTTTTTCTCTCTACCCCAACCCTGTTATTCGCTTCCCGGAGGCTTATATTCTGTATGATGAGTTCATTCGTCTGTAGTAATGGATACGATATCAACAGGCCATTTATGACCCAAAACTAATCCTAGATTTTGGCGTTTTCCTTACTGCCCCATACGCTTCGATAAATAAAAAGTACCCTTCGGACAGTATAGGGTATCCTTCGTCCTAAATGGAGGGTATTAGGTTGTAATTATTCTTTTCTTTAAGATAACTCTTTAAAGAGAGCCAATCTATATAACAACAACACTAAAACAAAAAATGATGGGAGCATTAAAAAAAGTACTGGTATGGACGAGCGCGTTATTCTTATTTCCGATGATTATCGGAGCACAGGAAATAGGCGTCACCATAGAATTTGATAACGCAGCATCTGCTTCGGAAGTCGTGAAAAATTACGTAATGGCACTCCAAAAAGGTGATGTTGCCTCCATGAACGCCCAACTGGCGGATAAGGCCATCATCTACGGACTTGGCGGCGGACAGGATTCGCTTACCGTTGCACAGCATAAGGACTATTACAATACTAGTACGGCAACCTACGACCATAAAATTTCCCGAGAGCTGTACCTGCCCGTAAAGGTGACCAACAATTGGAACGAGGGCGAATGGGTCTTGGCTTGGGGACTTAACACCGTTACCAATAAAGAAACCGGCACAGCCATACCCATTGCCTACCATACGGCCAGTATGGTGCAAGATGGAAAGATAGTAGCCTTACGCTATTACTATGATGTGCTGAATGTGATGACGGCACAGGGGTATCAATTGACGGCTCCTTCTAAATAAGCAAAGGTCAAGGTTTAAGGTTCAGGGTTGAGTTTGCTCCGAAAACTCAAGTCAAGAAGGAAAAGAGTTAAAAAGTTAAAAAATTCCGATTCGGCGATTTTTCAAACATCTATAAATCAATATATTTAAAAATAATAAAAAATTGAAGTTTTACCAATCATAAACTAAAACCCCTTTTTGGAGTGGACTCAAGGTTTAAGGTTTAAGGTTAAAAAAGGATAACATCACATTATTACAATAAAAAGTATATAAAAATACAGGTGGGCTGGCGCGTTCGGGGGAATACGTGGCAATGAAAACAGGTTTATATTTTTAGTGTTCTCATTTAATAAACCAATCAGCATTGTCATGGTCGGGCTGCCTGTTTTTATAAATCGTATTGGAAAGGCAATACCAATACCCAAGTAATTTTTAATAGTATAACAGGTGGGCTGGCACGTTCGGGGGAATACGTGGCAATGAAAACGGGTACATATTTTAGTGTTTTCATTTTAAAAGAACCAATCAGCATTGTCATGGCTGGGCTGCCTGTTTTTAAAAACCTACAGCAAAATCGTAGACTATGATGGGCAAACTAAACATATTTAAATGAGCACATAAGATAGTAGCCAATCTTTTTATGAAGAATTCAAGGCCTATTCCCAAAATTTCCTTACCGGCTATACGGATGTTACGTTCACAGTTCAAAACACCTATGCACAAGGAGACGAACTTGTAGCGCAATGGAACTTTAAAGGAACACATACAGGTGACTTTTTAGGTATTTCCGCAACAGGAAATAAGGTCGACTTAGAAGGTGTAACCCTTTTTAAAATGATAAACGGCGTGGTGATCCGAGAACAATATTTTATAGACAATGAGATGCTTATGGGACAATTAGGGTTGGAGTCTAACCCAAAATAGGAATAGCGATATTAAACATTTTTATAAAAACCTTTACCAGAGGCGCCACGCAACACACGCGTGGCGCAATGGGTTAAAAAATTATAGGGAACAAAGGGGAAAGCAAGCCCTTGTTAGATGGTGGTCAAAAGATAGATCGGAGGCCGGAGCCTAGTTTTAAGAAGAGCATTTTTTTTTGCATTGCGAATTTGAGAACAAAATCAAAAAGAAGTACCAAAGAAAATTGAAAAAGAAATAGTACTCGAAAACGAAACCCGGAATATTTTCTGGTTAGGTCCTGAAGTAGAAATGGCCTATCGCTCTTCCCACGTGTTTAAGATCGGGAATTTCATTAAAGTTTCGGGTACCGTAAGTATGGATGACGAAGGCAAGCTAACGGGTATTGGAGATTTCGGATAAAAAATGAAAAATACTATACTGATTTGGACGAAATTCTAACCCGTTTTGGATGCACGTTTGAGCATGTAGTCGTGGAAAAAGGTTTACGACCCATATGCCCTTATTACTGGAAAAAGTAGCATAACGTAGCATAACGCAGTACAATTTACACCAAACAATACCTAACAGGCTCTTGGCTTAGCGTAAAGGAACTGGCCAGTCCGGAATTTATGATTGAGATCGAACTGGGAAGTGCATAAACAAAAGTAATAGTGCTTCATGAAAATGAAAACAACAAAATGGGCATTGATCTTCATCAATACACCATGAATTAGAACCTAAAGTTCATTGCAAAAAATCGACACCATGAAAATCCTATCTAAAATTCTTAGTACCCTATTTCTTTTTATAGGATATGACGCCCTAAGCCAAACACTACCGCAGGCACTTTCTAAAATCAACACGGAAGGCTTTCAGAAATCGCAAGTTATGAATCTAACTTCTGACTTATCTGATGTCTATGGTCCTCGTTTAACAGGAACCCATCAGTATTATACGGCGGCAGAATGGGCAAAGAAAACCATGGAAAACTGGAAAATGGATGCCGTGTATTTCGATAATAATTGTGATGACTGTATGGGTTGGGAAGTGAAATCATTCAACGTTGAAATGACAGAACCTGCCTATATGAAAATTCAGGCCTATCCGTATGCTTGGACAGAAAGCTCCAATGGTGTGCAAATAGGCGATTTGATTTGGATTGAAAGCCATGCTGATATGGAAAAAGTAAAACAGCAATGGAGCGGAAAATTAAAAGGGAAAACCATATTGATAGGATCGGCTCCTGAACAAAATATGCTATTTGAGCCACTTTCAACGCGATTTACCACAAAGCAACTTGAAAATGCTAAAAAGTCAATCGTTCCTGTACCAAGTAATTCATTAGATAAAAGTGCTAGCGACATGGAGTTAGTTGAAGATGACAAGGAGTTTGAAATATATAAGAGAAAGGATGATGCCTTTTTTGCCTTCTTAAAAGCAGAAGGGGCTATAAGTGTTCTGGGAACAAAAGCTTTATTTCCGGGTATTATTCATCCAGGTGGCACTTATAATTATAGAGAAAAAGCTTCAAAACCAATCCCCTATTTTGCGATTTCGCCGGAAAATTTTGGAAGACTACAGCGCTTAATATCCAAAGAAATCAATCCAAAAATTAAATTTCATTTAGATTCAGAACTCTATTTAAAACCTGAAAACAATGTGAATATTCTTGCAGAGATAACAGGTTCAGATCTTAAATTAAAAGATGAAGTGGTGATGATCGGCGCCCATTTTGATTCTTGGCATTCCGCTTCAGGGGCCACAGATAATGGTGCAGGTTCAGCAGTAATGATGGAAGTGATGCGGATTATCAAAGCCTCTGGATTAAAACCAAAAAGAACCATTAGAATTGCTCTTTGGGGCGGGGAAGAGCAAGGGTATTTGGGTTCTATTGCGTATGCTGAAAACCATTTTGGAAAAGTAAAGGAAACTAATAGAAAAAAAGAGGTTGAAAAAATTTCTGCATATATAAATATGGATAATGGAGCTGGTCAAATGCGAGGCATCTTTTTACAAGGAAATGAAGCCGTCAGACCAATTTTTGAAGAGATGTTAAAGCCCTACGCAAATTTAGATGTGAATGCTTTAACCATAGAAAACACAGGTGGAACTGATCATGTGGTTTTTGATTACTACAAGATTCCTGGGTTCCAGATCATTCAAGATAAGTTAAACTATAATACGGTTACGCATCACACCAATTTAGATGTTCTAGAATATGTTCCGGAACGCGATATGATGGTCAATGCAACTGTAATTGTCGCACTAGTCTATCAGATTGCCGAATTGGATGCGCGTTTGCCACGGGAAGAATAGGGTTGAATACCGATTTACCTACTTCCTATTAAAATACTAAAGATGGTTACCGTAACACAAATAATTATGAAATACACATTACGCTTTTTTATCGCTTTACTTATCATTTTCCTGCAATCAAGTTATAGTTTTGGGCAGGTCTATGCCAGAAACGGCATGGTCGCTTCAAGTAGTAAAATAGCTTCAGAGGTAGGGATAGATATTTTAAAAAAAGGAGGTAATGCAATCGATGCTTCAGTTGCTACTGCATTTGCATTGGCAGTTACCCATCCAACTGCAGGAAATATTGGAGGAGGTGGATTTTTAGTATTTATGGATTCGACAGGAACAGCTATCACCGTCGACTTTAGGGAAAAAGCACCGCTGAAAGCATCACCTACTATGTTTCTTGATGTTACTGGAAACCTAACGAAAGGAAAGGATCTTTATGGCCAGGAATCGACGGGTAATCACATTGGTGCTAAATCGATAGGGGTGCCTGGAACGGTAGCCGGCCTGTATCTAGCACATCAAAACTATGGAAGTCTCCCATGGGCAGATTTGGTACAACCCGCTATTGACCTAGCAGAAAAGGGTTTTGTACTTACCTGGAGTCTTTTTAGCGATGCCACTTATTTTGATGCCAATTCCCCTATTCCATTTCTAAAGGATTATTTCAGAAAGGACAATGGCGAGCTCACACAATTTGGAGAGCTATGGAAACAGCCAGAACTCGCCAATACCTTAAAAGAAATCCGCGATCATGGCGAAGACGGTTTCTATAAAGGAGTCGTGGCAAAAGAGATGGTCCAATTTATGAAAGAGAACGGTGGCATTATTACCACGGAAGACCTTGAGCGATATACGGCCGTGGAAAGGAAACCGATTAAAGGAACCTTTAATGGCTATGATATTTACTCCATGCCTCCTCCTAGCTCGGGAGGCGTAGCACTTATTGAAATGATGAACCTTATGGAATTGGCAGACTTGGACACGATTGAATTCAACTCCACAGCCTATGTTCATCTCGTAGCTGAAGTGATGCGAAGAGGTTTTGCGGATAGGGCAGAACATTTGGGAGATCCTGATTTTAATGAAGACATGTCTTTGGAAAAACTGACGTCCAAGGCATTTGCAAAGAAGCGTTTTGAAAATATAGATAGATCACAGGCTTCCATCAGCGACTCCACTAAATTTGGGCAGCTATACGATGGGAAAAGTACCACTCACTTTTCTGTGGCAGATACCTTTGGTAATGCGGTGTCCCTAACATACACCTTAGAACATTCCTATGGTTCAGGGATGGGTGCTTCTAAGCTTGGCTTCATCTTTAATAACGAAATGGGAGACTTTAATCCCAAGCCGGGTGAGACGAATACTTCAGGTCAAATTGGTACAAATCCAAACCTCATCCAACCTGAAAAGCGAATGCTTTCAAGTATGACGCCTACTATCGTGGCAAAAGATGGGAAGCCTTTTCTTATGATAGGAAGTCCTGGAGGACGAACCATCATTAACACCGTTTTCCAAACAGTGTTAAATGTGCTTGCCTATAATATGCCGGTTGACAAAGCAATTGAGGCAATGAAGATTCATCATCAATGGTTGCCGGACCAAATTGAATACGAAAGAATGTTGCTATCTCCCGATACGCGTATAGCCCTTGAAGCGATGAACCATACCTTAGTTCCTGTCAGTTCATTGAGTGAGTTGATGGGAATTCAAATAGATACAGAAAATAATATTTTGATTGGAGCTTCAGATTCTTCAAGTCCGGACGGAGCAGCCGTAGGTTATTAAAATTCCTAATAAGGTCTTGGCTCGGTGTTAAGGAATTGGTGATAGCAGAGTTTGTAATAGAATTTGAATTAGAAGTACATAAAATAAATAAACTAAAAACAAAAATCATGAAAAACATTCAAATCATTGACAATCTTTACAAGGCGTTTGGAACGGGCGATATACCAACGGTTCTCGGGTCCATGCATTCTGAAATTGAATAGAATGAGGCTGAAAGCAATTCTCTAGCCGATGGCAATCCATACATAGGGCCAGATGCTATTTTAAATGGTGTTTTTGCACGTCTTGGTGCCAACCACGAGTATTTTAGTTTACAAGACATTCAACTTCACAACATGAATGATAATAAGGTTTTAGCGACCTTACGATACGGCGCCAAAGTAAAAGAAACTAGAAAGGCCTATAATGCGCAAGCAGCACATCTATGGACATTTAACGACGATGGTAAAATTATCGCTTTTCAGCAGTTTGTAGATACCAAGAAATTGGCAGATGCCGAGAAACACTAATAGGTAGATCTAAGGATTCATAATTGAAGGTATAGCATAATCTTAAAAACAAAATAACATGAAACGAGCATGCTAAAAGTTTTATCACCCAAGGGAATGATTAATAGCGAACAGTCCCGACACTTCGGGAACCATTGAAAAACAATAAATATAAACACATGAAAAAAGTACTCATTACAGGAACAAGCAAAGGCATAGGCCTTGAAACCGCATTAACGTTTGGTCGTGCTGGCTATAAAGTATTTGCAACGATGCGTAATCCAGAAGCAGCAGTAGATTTCAAACAAAGAATACAATCCGAATCCTTAGACATCCATATTTCCGAACTGGATGTAGATTCCGATGTTTCGGTCAAGACATGTTTTGACGCTATTATACAAAAACATGGACAAATCGATGTGCTGGTCAACAATGCTGGCATCGAACGCCATGGCTCTGTCGAAGAAATGCCAATAGAAGATTTTGAGGCGGTTATGAATACCAATTATCTCGGAGTATTGCGTTGCACCAAAGCGCTGTTACCTCAAATGCGACAAAATAAAAAAGGATGTATCATCAATGTAGCTTCTGTTTCTGGCCATATTGCCAACAGCCCTTTAGGAGCTTATGCCGCTAGTAAATTTGCCCTAGAAGCTATTAGTGAAGCTTTGGCACAAGAAGTGAAACCTTTCAATATTCGCGTTGCCGTAGTAGAACCAGGTATCATAAATACCGAAATGGCAGCTACTATTTCTGTAGATGACACCTCTATGTATCCGCATTCGAAAAGAATTGCAGGAATGTTTTCAGCGTCTCTAAAAAATCCAACACCACCCACTTTAGTGGCAGACAAGATTTTGGAAGTTGCAGAAAGCAATAGCTGGAAACTACGGTATCCTGTTGGGCCGGACGCGGAACCATTTATAGCATGGCGGGCGACCATGACCGACGAACAATGGGTGGATTGGAATGCCGTGGGTGACGACGATTGGTACAAAGCGGTTGAGCGTGATTTTGGACTCGATGCAAGGCAGTGACTCATGTAATTGACCGCTAACAGTATTTTTGAACACGCCTACACTACATTTTAAACCTTATTTTTAGAAAGTTGAATACCGAAATAGAAAACCGATCACCAATGAGATAAATAAAAACAGATGAAAACAGTTCTTCTTGCAACTATTGCACTCCTTTTTTCAATAGCACTGTGTGCACAAACCTATGTGACCAACGTCACGATTTTAGATGTCGAAAACCAGAAAATGATACCGAATCAAACCGTGGTCATTGCTAAGGGATTGATTAGTAATGTCCAATCCAGCAAAAAGATTAAAGTTCCAGAAAATGCCGCCATTATTGATGGCACAGGAAAATATCTAGCACCAGGATTGACCGATGCACACATTCACTTTTCTCAAAATGGTGGTTTATATACGCGACCAGACGCCATTGATTTGCGAAAATTTGTTCCTTATGAAGAAGAAATTATAATTTCAAAAACCACCATGGAAGCTAAATTACGTCGCTATTTAAAAAATGGAATCACCACTGTTTTTGATGTAGGTTCTACACTATACTTTCTAGAAAAAAGCAAAGATTTTAAAGGTAAAGCCTTTTCACCAACGATTTACATGACGGGACCATTATCAACGACTTTTAAACCTGAATTTTATGAAGATTTCCCTGACGACTCGCCATTTGCCTTAACGCAAACCATTGATGAAGGTATAAAATCCGTGCATGATCAATTGCCATACCAACCCGATTTTATCAAAATATGGTACATCGTTGGCGCTGATGGATTGGCAATAGAAGAGAGTGCCCGAAAAAATTTACCCATCGTTAAAGCGATTATTGATGAAGCGCATAAAAATAATTTAAAAGTAGCTGTTCATGCTACCCAGCGCATTACGGCCCAGTTGGCCGTAGAAAATGGAGCCGATTTTTTGGTACATAGCGTGGACGACGAAATCCTTAAACCAGATTTTGTGCAATTAATGAAAAAGAATAAGGTGGTGCTCTGTCCGACTTTAATTGTCCATGGTGGCTATGTAAAGACCTTTGGACAGAATCTTAATTTTTCATCTTATGAGCTTAAAACCGCAGAACCGCAACAATTGGGAACCCTTTTAGATGTAAAGCATTTATCAGACACCTTATTAGTAGATGGCTACAAAGCGCAAGGCAATTCTAAACAAATGTCAGCGGGTTTAAAAGTATCGGATTCTATTAGCATGGCTAACTTAAAATTGCTGTCAGATGCAGGTGTGATCATTGCTACAGGAACAGATGCTGGAAATATTGGCACCTTACATGTCTCTTCATATCAAAAAGAACTGCAAGCCATGAAAGCAAGTGGCATGAGCAACTGGCAAATTCTTGTAGCATCTACGCTAAATGGCGCAAAAATTTTAGACAAAGAAAACGAATTTGGAAGTATTGCAGCTGGTAAAAAAGCAAATCTAATTTTACTAGATGCCAGCCCAATCGATGACCTCGAAAATCTAACCAAAATAGATAAAGTCATTAATAATGGCACGGTATTTAATCCTGAAGATTTATTGAAAGATACACCAGAAGATTTGGCACAACGACAATTAAACGCCTATAATTTTAGAAATATTGATGCTTTTTTAGAGCCTTATTCGGATGATGTTGAAATTTATAATTTTCCAGACCAGTTGCGATACAAAGGTAAAGAAGCCATGAGAAAAAGGTATGCAGAAATGTTCGAAAATACGCCCAATCTCCATTGCGAACTGGTGAACCGTATCGTTCAAGGTAACACGGTCATTGATCAGGAACGTGTGCAATCTGGCAATCGGGTTATAGAAGCCATTGCCATTTATTATATTGAAAACGGGAAAATCAAAAAGGTATATTTTGTGCAATAAATAAGAATAAGTAATAGGTACTTATTTTGCATCTTCTAATCAAATACTAATATTTTAAACAACTAAATATGAAAACGAACATTTTACTACTCATCCCATTCATCTGTCTGCTTTTGGCCTGTAATGAAAAAACCAACACACCAACTACCGAAATCGAAACCGAATCGTCCTATTTCGATTATTCCAACAGCAAGGACCAAAAAACGGGTGGCATCAAAATGATTCCTATTCAAACCGCCAAAGGCACTTTCAATGTCTGGACAAAACGAATGGGTAACAATCCCAAAATGAAAGTTCTACTGCTTCATGGTGGACCAGGAGGTACGCATGAAGCTTTTGAAAATTTTGACGGCTATCTGCCCAACGAAGAAATAGAATACATCTACTACGATCAACTCGATAGCTATTATAGTGACAAACCGAACGATTCGACCCTATGGACGATAGCGCATTTTGTAGAGGAGGTAGAACAGGTTCGAAAAGCCTTAAATCTCGATAAAGATAATTTTTACTTGCTCGGACAATCTTGGGGCGGCATTTTGGCAATGGAATATGCCCTGAAATATCAAGACAACTTAAAAGGCTTGGTCATTTCTAATATGATGGCAAGTGGCGAGGAAGCCCTTGGAGCTGCTAAAGAGGAACTTCTTGAAAAAGGGGTAAAAGTCTATGCCGAGTCTTGTGATATTGGCGATACCAAAAAGTTTAATGCTTTTCTGGATACAGTTAAGAGCACGTTTGGGACAATAGATATTTTGGTCAATAATGTCTCGGCCTTAAGTCTAGGTGAAGACTATACCGACTGGGAAACCTCTATAAATATCGATTTATTGGCCAGTGTCAAGGCGACTAGAAAGGTCGTTCCCTGGATGATAGAAGCTGGTACTGGAAGTATTATGTTTATCTCCTCCGTTTCTGGGTTGGAAGCGGGATCCCCTGCAGCTTATGCGGCATCAAAAGCTGCGCTTATTAGTTATTCCAAAACCTTGTCCGCCCAATTGGCGCCCAAAAACATCCGAGTAAATACGATTGCACCGGGTTCTGTTGAATTTAGCGGTGGACTTTGGGAAATGGCCAAAAAACATGACAGACCTTTTTATGATCATGTTATCAATACAATTCCCTCAGGAAGAATGGGAAGACCAGATGAAATAGCCAAGGTAGCTGCCTTTTTGGTTTCGCCCTGTGCGAGTTGGGTTACAGGAGCCTGCCTATCCGTTGATGGCGGGCAACATAAAGGAAATGTATGAAAATCGCCAAAATCACCGTATTCTTATGTTCAGATGAAGCACATTATATTGCAGGTAGCACTAGTACTACAGACGGAAGATTTACGCTTAGCATATAATTGAAGAACTGAATTTTAATAGTAAAGGACAAAATCGCAAACCATGTATAAAATGAAAAACCAACTAAAATGCAACTAAAAAAACAACCTTATTATTGTTAGCTCTTCACTAACTATACTCATGCTTAATGAAAATCCGAAAATTTTGAAAATTTTATTTTTTTCTTTGGCTAGGCAAAATTGTAAAGCATAGCCGTAGCTACGGTCTAACCCGACCGTTTGTTGTTAACGACGGCAAAGGGAAAAAGAAAGAGACAGAAACTCGGGTTTTAATTTGGCAGGAGTATATAACCGTTCGGGCAAAAGCCGAAAATTAAAGTAGTACAATCTCTCAAAAATTAATAATATGAAAAACTCAACAGTGCTATTCCTTACAATCCTGAATTTATTTGTTGGACAAACGCTTTTCAGTCAAGAATTAAGTTCTAGCGAAATAGACTCCTTAGTGAACCACGCAATGTCTATAAGTCCCAGCGCAGGAGTTGCAGTTGTGGTCGTCAAAGACGGTAAAGTCGTTCATATGAAGGGCTATGGCGTTACTTCTATTAACAGTAATGAAAAGGTAAATGAGAACACCCTTTTTGCCATCGCCTCTAACTCAAAAGCCTTTACAACGGCAGCACTTGCCATGCTGGTAGATGAAGGAAAGCTAAACTGGAATGACAAGGTGATAAAGCATATTCCTGAATTTAAAATGTATGACCCTTATGTCACAGAAAACTTCAATATTCAGGATCTACTAACGCACCGCAGCGGGCTAGGCCTAGGTGCAGGCGATTTAATGTTCTTTCCTGATGGGTCAGATTTCACCATTACAGATGTGCTCAATAGTTTTCAATACCAGCAACCAGTCTCAGCCTTTAGAACTAAATATGATTATGATAATTTACTGTACGTAATAGCAGGCGAGGTAGTAGCTAGGCTAAGTGGCATGAGTTGGGCGGCCTTTGTAGAAACCAAAATCATGAAACCCATAGGCATGGAGCGATCTGCAGGAGTGTATCAGCGAGTAAAAGATAAAAGCAATGTGGCATTTCCCCATAATACTGAAAATGGCAAACTCAGAGAACTTAAGCCCTATACAAAAAATGACGAATCATTAGGCGCTGCCGGCGGTATATATGCCAGCGTAAATGATTTGAGCAATTGGCTTTTTCTACATTTAAATAATGGCAAATATGGAAAGAAATTGGGGGAACAACTGATTTCCGAAAAGAACCACTCAGAACTGTGGAAGGCACATACAAATAAGGCATTCGAAGCCGAACCAAAACCACCCTACAGGACGCATTTTAAAGCTTATGGACTGGGCTGGGATTTAAGCGACGTGATCGGTTATTTAAAAGTAGAACATACAGGTGGCTTGCCGGGCATGCTCTCCAGAACCATTTTACTACCCGAACTTAACCTAGGAATTATTGTACTTACTAACACTGATCCTGGCGGTTCTGGGTATTATACCATTTCTCAGCAACTTATGGATGCCTATTTAAACGTTGAGAAAAGTGACTGGATTTCACAAGGTAAAAAGTGGGTTGAGCAAAGAGCAAAAAATAGTGATAAAGTTACTGCCGCGGTATGGAAAACAGTTGCAAAAGCAGATGAGAAAGCCATAAAACATAAAGATTATCTCGGTATCTATGAAGACGATTGGTTTGGAAAAATTGAAGTTTTCTTGAAAGGAAACCAATTGTGGTTCAAGTCTTTTCGTTCTCCAAAATTAAATGGCGCTATGCATTTTTACCAAGCAAATACCTTTGCCATCAAATGGGAATATCAGGACATGAATGCAGATGCCTTTGCGATGTTCAACCTAGATGAGAACGGCAAAGCGCAAAGTATAAAAATGAAAGGCATTTCGCCAGATATTTATTTCAGTTTTGACTTTCAGGATTTGGATCTTGTGCGTGTCAATGAATAAAATAACCCATTAAAAACCAATAATCATGAAAAAAATAATGTACCTCTTTTTATGTAGTATCGGATTATTTTACTTACCAGTTGCCAACGGACAGGCCATAAGTAATGATAATCTTGAAGCTAAAATTGACGCTTTAATTCCGAAACAAATAAATGATACTACTCCGGGACTTGTAGTTGGGGTTGTTCACAAAGGAAAACTCATAATTAACAAGGGATATGGACTTGCTAATTTGTCCTATGGAATTCCAAACGATTCCAAAATGGTGTATAATCTAGGTTCTGTGAGTAAGCAATTCCTTGGTTATGCTTTTGCTATGTTACACGTAAAAGGTGTTTTAAATATTGATGACCCTGTTACTAAGTACCTTGAAAATTGGCCTGACTTTGAGCATACGGTAACCTTGCGCCACCTTCTTTCCCATACGAGCGGCTACAGGGAAGCATATACCATGTCTGAATTAGCGGGCAGAATCATCGGTGTTGATCGTCTCTCAAGAGAAGAATGCCTTAATGTGGTTAGAAAACAACCTCAATTAGAATTTATTCCGGGTTCTCATTGGACCTATAACAGCACAGCCTGGGTTATTTTAGCTGAGGTTTTGGAAAAAATAACAGGTCAGCCAGCTGACGAATGGGTAGAAGAAAACATTTTACGTCCACTCGACATGAATGATACGCAGATTGAGAGCTATGTGGGAGAAGTAATCCATCATGTCGCAGAATCCTATTCTTATGAGAAAGAAAAAGGGTATACAAATGAAGAAAGTAATCGCGCTATTTTTGGTGCTGCCGAGGTCTATTCCAGTATAGATGATTTAGTGAAATGGATTAATAATTACCGTACCGCAGCGGTTGGAGGCAGCGCTGTAAACAAATTATTTTTAGACCCATTTATCTTAAATAATGGTTCAAATTCTGAATATGCCCTTGGAATACAAAATGGTTCTTATCGTGGCCTAAAGCGATACAGACATACAGGAGGTCATGAAGCATTTGTTACACAAATAAGCTATTACCCCGAGCAGGATCTTGGAATAATAACCATATCAAATTTTGGTCGTAAAGGATGGATTCCATCAACAGAAATTGCGCTTATATTACTTGAAGAATATATACCTACCGAATCAGAAAAAGAAACTGCACTTTTCGACATTAAAAAAAAGGAATTAAAACAATTTGAAGGACTTTTTATAGCATCTACTTTCAATAGTACGCTTCATTTAAAAATTGCTAAAGATACACTCACCATTGATGATAGAACAAAACTTATTCCTTTATCAGAAAACACTTTTCGGGTTAACGGAGGTGATGATGAAATTCAATTTACTAAGCTATCCTCGACAGGAGGAACAAAATTAAGTACTAGTAAAAATGAAATTTATTCTAAAGTTGAAGAATGGACTCCCACTAAAGAAAACCTATTAGAATTTGAAGGTAATTACTGGAGTGATGAATTGGAAACCGTTTACAATCTAATCGTAAACGATGGAAAGCTAAGCATTCATCATCGTTGGTTAGGGGAGATATCTTTGGAACCAGTCTCAAATGATTTTTTTAAAACAAACGATGGTTTTTATGTGAAATTTAATCGAAATATAAAGGATGGTATTTCAAATTTGAGCATGAGTTCTAGTAGAACATTAAATGTTATTTTTAATCGTAAGGAATAGATAATCACACGTAGTATGGAGTGTATTAAAATGCAATATATGCTAAGTGTTGTACTTTACTCAGAAAAACTATAGAATATGAAACGAGCATGTTCAAAATTTTATCACTAAAGAGAATGATTAATAGCGAACAGCACCTGCTTGCCTGCAAGCGGGTGAACATAGAAAAACAATAGATATCAACACATGAAAAAAAAAACATTTTTATATATCGTACTAACCTTGCTATTGGCAACAAGTTGTCAAAACAAGCAAGAGAATCCAACCATATCGCCTCTAGAAGTGTATGCAGACTCCCTATTTCAAGCGAGCATCGATAGCACTCAAATTGCAGGAGGTGCTATTTTGGTATTTCAAAAAGATAAGATGCTTTTGAATAAATCGTATGGCTATGCAAGTTTAGAACTAGCTACACCTATGCCGAGTGATGATATTTTTGATATTGGCTCTGTTACCAAACAGTTTACAGCTGCCGCTATCTTAAAATTAGTAGAAGCCAAAAAGCTTTCGTTGGATGATGATTTTACCAAGTATTTGAAATTCGATACCAAAGGAAGAAAGATTACCATCGCTCAATTACTTGACCACACCTCGGGTATTGCACAAGCGGAGAGTAACGAAGACTTCAAACAAATGACTTTCGATGAATCTCCCCAAAAGCTTATGGTGCGATTGGTGGAACCTAAAGACTTTCTATTTGAACCAGGTGAAGCATTAATATATAACAATACTGCTTTTGTTTTTTTGGGTTTAATTATTGAAAAAGTAACTGGACAAACCTACGAAGACTATTTAAAGGAGACATTTTTTGACCCTTTAGGAATGAGTAGCACCTCTTTTGGTTCCGATACCAAAGTGATTAAAAATAAAGTGAATGGCTATAGATATTCACCCGATGGACTTCAAAAAGCGAATTTGTTGAATTATTATATACCCTATTCAGCTGGTTCGCTTTCAAGTAGCACCGAAGATTTACTACTTTGGTCACAGTCATTACATTCTGGTAAGGTACTTTCAGAACCCATGTATCAATCAATGATTAGTCCAGGTAAATTGAATGACGGTACGCCTGTAAGTTATGCTAAAGCATTGGTCAATTTCTCAAATTATGGTCACCAAGAAATTTCTCACAGTGGAGCCATTTCCGGATTTTCATCATTTGTTCAATATTTCCCTGACGATGATTTATACATCATAACTTTAATAAACACCATCGGACCCAAAAAAACAGGTCGGTTTTTTGGGTATGAAATCACTTGGAAATTACTTGAAAAGAAAGAATACAAACAAGCTACGTTGGATTTTGATACCAACGCCACCCAAGGCACATACACTGGGCAAACAAGAGCTGGCAAGGAATCAGATGGTAAACAAACAATAGAAATTAAATCCATAGAAAATGGAATTACCCGACAGGTCAAGGGTGAAGAAAAAATAGACACCTTAACCGTGTATGTTGGCAACAATACTTGGATGGATGGAAACGATAAAATTATTATAGAAAATAACGAGTATCGTGTGGATAAACTATATAATTATTCACTACTAACCGACAAAAAATTTAAGGAGCTACTTATTTTAGAGTAGCTCCTTTTTTCATATTTTGGTTTTGCAACAAACTAAAAATA
>Ga0075117_1000751_pt1 | contig 21649 bp, 20 predicted proteins | sample AntAceMetag02UKJ_FD_69789 | JGI IMG/M metagenome (GOLD analysis project Ga0075117, IMG submission 69789) | Saline lake microbial communities from Ace Lake, Antarctica - Antarctic Ace Lake Metagenome 02UKJ | ecosystem: Environmental > Aquatic > Non-marine Saline and Alkaline > Saline | place... | reverse complement strand
TAATCATTGCCAATAAAGAACTTGCTTTTCAAAACGAAGAAAAAGAAAAACGGGCTGATGAGTTAATCATTGCCAATAAAGAACTTGCTTTTCAAAACGAAGAAAAAGAAAAACGGGCTGATGAGTTAATCATTGCCAATAAAGAACTTGCTTTTCAAAATGAAGAAAAAGAAAAACGGGCTGATGAGTTAATTATTGCTGATTTAGAAATTATTGTTCAAAACAAAGAAAAAGAAAAACGTGAAATTGCCGCCAATGAACTCAAAGCTTTTAATCTTTCTATGCAACGCGACTCACTCTATGCGCGAAGTTTAATTGAAGCCGCTACGGATCCTTTGGTTACTATATCACCTGAAGGAAAAATCACGGATGTGAATGAAGCTTCGGTAAAAGTAACAGGAGTATCAAGAGACAAGTTAATTGGAACCGACTTCTCTGACTATTTTACAGAGCCAGAAAAAGCACGAGAAGGATATAAGAAGGTTTTTGATAAAGGGTTTGTTTCCGATTATCCACTTACTATCCACCACGCAACTGGAAAGTTGACCGATGTACTATACAATGCATCAGTTTATAAAGACGGTAAGGGAAGCGTGCTTGGTGTGTTTGCGGCAGCAAGAGATGTTACAGCTCAAAAAAAATTAGAAAGGGATGTGGCAAATCGGGAAAAGGAATTAGGGCGATTAATAGAATTGGAACGTTTCAGAAAATTAACAGTTGGCAGAGAGTTGAAAATGATAGAACTGAAAAAAGAAAATGAAGAATTAAGAGGAAAACTCGGGATGGCTAAAGACGAAAATAGTTAATTATGGAAAATGATTCTGTTGAAGTAGAAAGCAAATTAAAGTCCCTTGAGGGAGCTCAACGGGCTATTCTTAACATTCTGAAAGATGCGGAGGATGAAAAAAAATTGGCTGAAGACACACAAAAAGCGCTGATAAATATTCTGGAAGATTACAGTATAGAAAAAGCCATCGTTAAGAAAATGAATATCAAACTCATGAATTCAAATAAAGAAATGGAACAATTTGCATTCATCGCTTCACACGATATGCAGGAACCGTTAAGAACCATTTCCAATTATATAGGTTTATTGCAGAACCAATACAAAGGGAAGTTGGATAAAGATGCCGATCGGTATCTGACATCTATTAGCGGGGCAACCGTTCGTATGCAATCACTCATCAGGGATCTATTGGAGTATTCAAAAATAGGAAATTATAAAAAAAATGTAGTAATAGATTGCAATTTGCTTTTGAAAGATGTATTAAATGATATGAACGAATCTATTGAAGAAAGCGGTGCAAAAATACATTCAGAACAATTGCCAATTATAAATGGAAATCTTTCAGCAATAAAATCTATTTTTCAAAACCTTATCAGTAATGCTGTCAAGTTCAAGAAAAAAGATGTGCATCCGATTATCAATATTTCTGCAGAGTTAAAACATAATGAATGGTTTTTCACAATAAAAGATAAAGGAATCGGAATAGACAAAAAATATTATGATAAAATTTTTGTGATTTTTCAGCGGCTACATACTAAAGCGGAATATGCCGGCACAGGCATAGGGCTGGCTCACGTAAAAAAGATTATTGAATTGCACGGAGGAAAAATTTGGTTCGAATCAGAACCCGGAAAAGGAACTACTTTTTATTTCACCATACCTAAAACAATACTATTATGAAAAACAAATTAAATTGTATTATGCTAATAGATGACGATGGTGATGATAATTATTTTCATCAGATCGTTATTAATAAAATGAATATTACGGAACATATTGAAGTTGCTTTAAATGGCGAGGAAGCTTTAATTTTTCTTAAAAAAGAAAACCATATCCATCCAGACATTATATTTTTGGACATCAACATGCCAAAAATGAACGGATGGGAATTTATGGAAGCCTATAAGGAATTAAGAGCAGACCAAAAAGCAAAAGTAGTTGTTATGATGCTTACGACATCAGAAAATCCGGAAGACAAGAAAAGATCCGCACTGTATCCTGAAATTACCAGCTTTAATAGCAAACCACTTACCGAAGAAATGCTTGCCGCGATTTTAGAGAAACACTTTTCACAGACAAATTAATTGGACATTTATAATTTCACTTTGTTTGTTTGACGTTGTACTCTATTGTTTCAAGGACTACAGAATATCAAGTAAGGACAGACTTGAGAGTATATCTGTTATAAAACTACCAACAGATTTCAGAGTGCTTAAGGACGAATATCAAGATATGTGGCAGGACTACTGCATATTTTACGCCATTCAATTTGACAATAATGCAACGACAGAATTGATTAAAAACATTCAGACATCTAAGTTTTACAATGCAGATGTAAATCCTAAATCAATACTTTACGACAGTTTATTTATTACCATTAACAAAGAGAAAGCAATTTGGTGTAAATCTGACAGTGGTTATCGTTTTAGTCGGCAAGACGGACTTACATCATATTCAATCGAACTGGACACATTGACAAATATTTTAAAATACAATGAGTTTGCTGACTAAAAATGCAGCACATAGTCCACGAGTAGGTAAAGGGGAGTTTCACCCCTAAACCTCTCACAGAACCGTACGTGAACCTCTCGATTCATACGGCTCTTCTTGGTCACAAGTATCGCTACCCCTAACTACACTATCAAAAATCATCTTTGCTTATCGCAAATTGTAATACAATAGAAAGTTACACCAAGTGAAGCCCTTCGCTAGCAGGGTCATTACTCCTACTCTCTTGGGTATGTTCGCTACTACGGCATTCATCCGCCCCAAAACAGAATATTGCTACTTTCAAGCTTTTCCCTAAGGGATTCTCGCTCTTTTGGCTTGACATTCCTGTCTTGGTTCTCCTGTTCCTTTACAGAGCCTATATATTGTTCTTGCCCTCTTAATACCGCATATCAGATAGCCCGTAAGTAGTTAGCTGCTATGTCTCTACCCATAAGGATAGCTTGTCTCGCAGGGCCGCTCTGCCCTTTGATTTTGATCTGATAAAAGTTATTTTCGACACGTCTTCGATAGGTTCGCTTTCGCTCAACTCCCATATAAACACCATACAAACAATAGCCATACAAAGGACTTTGGTGCTTTAACCTTAACGCTCAATACCTTTGCTCTTAACAAAAGCACCTTAAGGCGGTTTAGAAAAGTGTACTACAACACTTATCCGATAGTCCAATTCTCTGCACCTATTCCTTACGTGAGACCTCTGAGGTTACCGTTTTAATCGGGCTCAACTCGTTTCCGTTTCAGTACAAAGCCTATCATCTCTGTAAAAGTTATGTTTCCAGTTTCAAAGAACTTATTTTATCTTCGTACCCTGTGGAAACTCAGGACACACAGCCAGTGGCTAACACCTTATATAAGCTATGGCTGGGTCTGTGCCCATTTAGAAAATCTATGGATTTCCCAAAGTTAGTTTATATTGGGAGAGGTCCGTGCTAAAACACGCCACAGTTCATATACACGTTGTGCTTCATTATGACCAACCATTAACAAATGATAAAATTCTTTAGAAAAATATACTAATTCAAACACTATGAAATATTTTATACTCCTTTTCACCTTTCTATTCGCTTTTCAATTGAAGGGCCAATCACCCATTATGCAGCCGAGCATTTCACCTGATGCTACACAACTTGCCTTTAGCTTTCAGGGCGATATTTGGGTAGCCCAAGTCAATGGAAAAAACCCTCAACGACTTACTTTGCACGAAGCATATGAAGGAAACCCTGTATGGTCAAATGATGGAAAACAATTGGTTTTTTCAAGTGACCGCTTTGGAAATGACGATTTATTCAGCATACCGGCCAACGGAGGTGCACCCACTCGTCTCACTTACCACTCTGCTGGGGACCAGCCCTACAGCGTAATGCCAAACGGAGACATTCTATTTACCACCAGCAGAAATTACCAACAGGTAGAAAGAGAATCAGAAATTTACGTTTTAAAAGTAGGAGCAGCTACAGAGTTGCGCTTTATGGATGCTTTAGGATTTGATCCGGTGAGCTCTCCTGATGGGAGCAAAATAGCTTTTGTGCGAGGTACTTGTAGAACGGAAAGAGAAGCCTATAATGGACCTGCTAATCGTGATGTTTGGGTGTTTGACAGAGAAAAGGATGAATACCAACAAATTACAACGGATAACACCAATGATTTTGCACCGCAATGGCTCAATAACAACGAATTGGTATTTATTTCCGGAAGAAGTGGCCGTTATAATATTTATCAGTCAGATTTAAAAGGACTAAGTACCCAATTAACTAATGAAGAAAAATTCGGTATTATCTCTTATTCATTAAGTAGCAAGGGCAATAAAATAGCCTATCAGACAGCACAGCAGTCATTTCTTTTCGACTTATCGGAAAAAAGCAAGTCACCTATTAATGTTGCAATTGCTACCGACTATCGGTTTGATCCTGTTGTAAAAGAAAGTATCAAAAATAGAGTGGATGAATTTTCGGTATCTCCCAACGGGAAATTTATTGCATACAGCAATCGAGGTGAGTTATTCGTGACGCGGAATGATAAAGAAGATGATAAAGCAGTCCGCTTAACTAATACTTCGGCACGTGATATGAATCCTGTGTGGTTGAATAATGAGGTATTGCTTTTTATCTCAGACAGCGAAGGACAAAATGACCTTTACATGATAAAATCTACTGATGACAAAGTCATGGATTTATTTTACTCTTTCAAAAGGAAGGTTACACGCCTTACTAAAACTGACGAAGAAGAAAGCAATCCTGTTGTAAGCCCTGCCGGAACCAAAATAGCCATTCAGCAAGGAAGAGGAAAGTTACAGGTATTTTCTATTGAAAAATCGGGAAAGCTTAGTAATGAAAAAATACTTTTAGATGGATGGTCTGCAGCTGAGGGACTCACTTGGTCACCAGATAGCAAATGGTTAGCCTACAGTAAACCTGATTTAGATTTTAACGAAGAAATATTCATTCATGCAGCTGATAACAGCCAAGCTGCTGTAAATGTGAGTATGCATCCCAAGGGCGATGCTAATCCTGTTTGGAGTAAGGATGGCACTAAGTTAGGCTTTGTGTCGGAAAGAAATAATGGAGATAATGACATTTGGTTTGCATGGTTGAAAAAGGAAGATTGGGAAAAATCTAAAGCCGAATGGATGCGTAAAGAAAAGGAAGCCAAAGATAAAACGCCAGAAAAAGATAAAAAAGAGGATGATGATAAAAAGGAAGACAAGAAAGATGAGAAAAAAGAGGAAGTAGTGGCTGTTGAAATTGACTTCGATAAAATTTACCAACGCATAGAACAGGTAACCAAATTTGCAGGTGAAGAGTCAGATTTTGCTTTTGATGCTAAAGGTGAATTTATTTATTACATCAATGGAGGAGTAAGCAGAAAGGATTATGAAATTGATAGAAGTCTATTCAAGATAAAATGGGATGGCAGCGATAAAAAAGAGATAAAGGGATCAAAAAATCCCTATGGGATGCAAAAATCACCGCTCGATGGAAAGCTCTATTTTATGCAAGAAGGGGGCATGATGAGCGCACTCACTTTAAAATCGGATGAAATTGAAAAATTGTCGGTCAGTTCCGAAATAAAAATACGTTATAAAGAAGAGTTAACACAGATATTTGAGGAAGGCTGGAGAGAATTGGGTGCAAACTTCTACGATCCTAATTTCCATGGCCAGGATTGGGAAGCGCTCAAATCAACTTACCAACCCATTGCCTTAGCAGCTTCCTCCAAACAAGATTTCCGACTTTTCTTTAATTTGATGCTTGGTCAGCTGAATGCCTCACATATGGGACTTTACGGAGGTAACCCACAAAAAGAAACTCAAGAGGAAATGACTGGAAAAATAGGGATCGAAGGTGAGGCCGTAAAACAAGGCTTAAAAATTTCCCGAATTGTAGCCAGTAGCCCTGCAGACCGCAAGGAAAGCAAATTAAAAATTGGCGATATCATTACAGCAGTTAACCAAGAAGCAGTAGTGCCATCCGGCAACTTTTTTGCCTTGATGGAGGGCACCACTAATGAAAGAACTCTCTTAAGCATCAAACGGGGAAATGAAGATTTAGAAATTCTCATCTGGCCGAGTGCTTCCTTAGGAGCAGAATTGTATGATGAATGGGTAGAGGATAGACGGAAATTGGTTGATGAATACTCAAACGGAAAATTAGGCTTTTTGCATATTCAGGGTATGAACTGGACATCCTTTGAGCGCTTTGAGCGTGAATTGATGGCTGCCGGCTACGGCCAAGAAGGTATTGTTATTGATGTGCGTTATAATGGTGGAGGATTTACTACAGATTACTTGATGGCTGTATTAAATGTTAAGCAACATGCTTATACTATTCCCAGAGGTGCTGCTGAAAACTTATCGGAAGAACACAAAGACTTCAGGGAACATTATCCATTTGGAGAGCGCTTACCGCTGGCCGCTTGGACGAAACCATCCATTACCATCTGTAACCAAAACTCTTACTCCAATGCAGAAATCTTTGCCCATGCTTATAAGACCTTAGACCTCGGTACTTTGGTAGGAACGCCCACCTTTGGCGCAGTAATTTCTACAGGTTCTACAAGATTACAAGACGGCTCCAGACTGCGTTTACCGGGTAGAGGTTGGTATGTGAAAGCCACAGATGAAAATATGGAAAATGGCCCTGCTGTACCAGACATACTTGTGTCTAACCCACCTGCATACAAGGCAAAAAATGTTGACCCACAATTGAAAAAGGCGGTAGGGCAGTTGCTAAGTGAAATAGGGAACTAAAAAGAAGAAAATGTACAACAGAAGGTTGAACCTTGATAACTTTGATGCTCTTCTCTCTTTAACTACTAAAAATTTATTCAGTTCTTTGTGGTGAAGATTTTAAGTTGTAAAGACCCCTGCTACCGCCAGTTTGCAACTGGTGGCCACAACAGTAGGCCAATAATGGATTTCTTTTATTTTCTTCTTACTCTTCTTGCTTCTCAGTACGCCACGATTAGAAAACTAACAGTAGCGATCATTCTAGCGGCAGTAGGGGGTCTATTTAAATTAGATTTTACCCTTGGTTACATAATAAAAGTCCTTTGCTCCAGTGGCTCTCGTTTTGTGACGAATGTTCGAAAGATTTGGCATAGCAATGAATTTTGACAAAGACTGTATGTCAATTTTAAAGCTAGTAGTTGCACTAAACATAAGCGTTTGAGCTAGTGTTATATCAGCATTTTTCGCCTTGTGCCGGCAAACAAAATAAGCTCCTAATACTCAAACAAACTACGTCTCAACCTACCTTTACTCAAAAAGAAGGTGCCAAGACCAGCTAAAGGACGAACAGAAAATTTGAGCCCGAACGCCCCAAACAGTTCGTACGAACCAAAAAATAATAATAAATTGCGTGCTCCCGGCACTATACAAGGCCGCTGGGTTTAATTTCAATAAAAAATATGTCCAATAGCTATTTGCGCATACTCCTTCTACTTAGTTCCTTCGCAATAGGGCAGGAATCAAAAATCGAATGGAGCCCGAACTATCAAATTCAGATTGATGACTTTAAACCCTATAAAGTCGATATCAACCGAAGTATAACCGCAATTTCGGTCAGCTCTGGTGTACTGGTCGATTTCGCAGTTCAGATGAGTAACATCGAATTTATGTTTACAAAAAATTTCAACTCCAAGTTGGTGTGTTCTTTTAACAAGGAATCCGCATCAATAACTGCTCCCGATAGCTTAAAAGCCGGCAAATTGCTCAAACTGGTTCAATTTGATTTTGACCTTTCCGAGTTGTATACCAGAAAAATGAGAAAAGAACTTTTTGAGAACAAGAAAATGTTCTCCGATGTGACTTTTTTTCAGCCCTATTTTGATAAAATGAATGCTGCACGGAATACAATGAGTTCCAAAATTTATACTGCATCCAACTTTGGCGAAAATGCTACATTTTTAGAAAAAGAACATGCCGCGATCAAAGAAGAGATCAACTTGCTATCGGATTTTTGCAAAGAATGCAAACCGCCGAAAAAAAACTAAACCACCCTGCACTAGAAGTGCAGGGGTTTTTTACTCAGGACTATTTACAGACCGGGAATATGGGAGTCTTGATTTTGCTGAACTTGAAAATGTATTAATACGAGTATTCCCTTATGTAGACCCGTCTTATATAGGCCCTGTTGGAATGGGAAAATCGTTTTTCATTGGTACCAGTAAAAGTGATTTAATAAAATTAGATCTGTTTTATACAGACACTTTTGTTTTTCCTTGTGTTATTGAACAAAACATTAGGTTTGCCAATATTGAAGAGGTAGCTGCAATGAAATTTGAGGTAATTGCCCAAGGCGGCAGAAAAAAGATTTTTGGGATGTTCACGAGCTTTTAGGGACCTATACGCTAGACGATTTAATCGGCTTCTATGGTAAAAGGAATCCTTATGGTGCTACTAAGAATGAACTATTACTACAAGTTGTTGATTTTTCTGTTGCCCAGGACGATTTCACGCCAAACTGTCATAAGGATAAAGATTGGGAACTTATTAAGCTAGATTTTGAAGACCTGGTTAAGTACTAAAAGTCGGTTTGCCGACTATGCATTCGTACGATGGCTATTGCCTCCGCCAGTTTGCAACCAGTTACCACACCGGCAGTCCAATAACCACCCTAAAAAAATAGCAGTAGTTTTAATGTAGCTTTCTTTTATGTTCTCGTTACCCTTCTGGCTTACGTTATTCTTATAAAATATAATTTTTGAACAGGCTCATAGATCAAAGGACATGAAAATTTAAATTATCTTAACTTTACACCGTATATTTTAAAAATGCCATTATGAAATACCTTAAGTTAATTGCTGTAGTAGTATTTAGTTCGGTTCTTTCTTTCTCTTCCTGTAAAGAGGCTACCAAAGCGCCAGAAAAAGAACCCCTACGGACATTGACAATTGAAGATCTGGCTACACCACAAACTCCTACGACCCAAAACCCAGCTGCTCTTGAAGCCCCTCAGAATACAATGGGAGTCTGGCATTATACCTGTAGCCAAGGTTGCGCCGGAGGTGCTGGCGCGGCTACTAATTGTGCTACTTGTGGAGGTCTTTTGGCCCATAACGCAGCATATCACGCCAATATGAATCCTACACCAACTTTTGCCTCCCCTGCTGCCGCCGCACCTAGTCAAAATGCAGCTGGAATATGGCATTATAGCTGTGGAAAAGGATGTGCCGGGGGATCCGGAGCTGCTGGTACTTGTAACATTTGCGGTACTGCCATGGCCCATAACCAAGCCTATCATCAGTAAAATTTAAGGTGTCGTACTTTTCTAATTTACAAGGTACGTGCTATTGAAAAGGACTTTTTAAAGTGGTAAAGTAAAAAGCCACGGGCACCGGTGCGCAAGCTCCCAACTCAAATCGCTTCGAATACATATAAGCCCCTTTATGGGGCTTTTTTAGTGTCAGAATCCGAAGCCGATTTTAAGGTTTGGCACTTGTAGCTAAAACAGTCCTTGAAAGACGTTTTTGACAAGTGCGGCCAAAATAAGCGGACGTACCGCGCATTTTACGGGTTTCTGTTATTTCTCCATACCTAATAATAGCCCTTCCTCTTAATCCCAAAGTCCCGCACACGCGTAAGAGTTCTTAAACTATGTTCTAAACTTCATAAAAAACCTCAACCCCTTCAAAAAAACTCCTCGTACTGCAACACCCTAAAATCCACAGTAGTAAACTCAGGATTCTCCGCTTTCATCTTTTTATAAGCGTCCAGACTTCCAACGGCCCTATTCGCCGCTCCGGAGGGTGCTGTTAAGGAAACGGTTTGTACGTTTAGTCCTGTTGTAGGATGTTCAAATTCATGAATACGGGGAACTGTGTCGGAAATCACTTTTAAGGATACGCCGTTTTCCTTTAAGCGTTGTCTAAAGAAATATTCCGGTCCGTTCTTACTGTTCCCACCCGTAAATAATAAGGTATCTACTTTCGTATAATGCTCCAAATAGCCCAAAACATTTCGGAGTTGTATATTCATCATTCCCAAATCCGAGGCATCTATTTTTTCCCTTTCGGCGGATGCCACAATGTCACAGATACAAATATTTCGACTTTTCAAAAAAATCTTGCGCTCCAAGATGGCTGCTTCCGTAGTTTCAAATTTCAGATCAAGGTCAAAAATACGCTCTAGAATAGGCCACAATTGTCCGTCCCTGCTGCCATAACAAAAATTCACATCGCCCTCTTTTAATTCGCCTTGCGTAAATCTTGGTGGTGGCAAGGTGCCTACAATAAGTTTTGTTACCGCTTTGAATAAAAAAGGTTCGTAAGGATGGGTGTGTAAAAACATTAAAGGCCTGTCCTTAATAATTCATTTGCTTTTTTAATAAGCGTTCCGTTTTGACGGTAACTTACCTTTGACATGCCTTCTGATTCCTTTACTATTTCTTCTAACAGCGTGGTAGCCTTTTTTGTCTCCGCATGCCTTATATAAAACTTTGCCAATTCTAGTCGTTCTTCATATCTAACGTATGGCGCATCCAAACCTTCCAATAGTTCCTGGGCTAGGGCAATCTGACCCTTTTTTTCCATAGCAAGGGCATATAGAAATGCGGCTTTTGATTTTTTGAACTTCGGACTTTCTTTTATCTTTTCTGACCACAGGATGGCAGTATCAACTTGTGACGAAAAATAATAGGCCTCCACTAAACTAGATATGACATAAAAATCGTTTTGAAATACATCCTTTAAGGCAGCTTCATAATTGCTTATTGCCTTATCATACTGTTTAGCTTCTAAAAAAGCATCGGCCAGCGCTACTTGATTTTTGAAAGTATCCGTAAAACTGAACTTCTTTTCCAAATCGATTATTTTTTTGGTTGGATGTATCGCCGTTGTAATATTTTCCTGAACAATGGCTAAGTCCCTTTTTTGAAAAACATTCATAAAAAGGTAGCCTATGGAACCAAAAAGAGGTATAAACAAAATGATGAAAAACCAATAATAGGAATTCTTGTTCGTGAAGCAATGATAAATACAAAACCCTTGAAGAGCAACAATAAAATAATAGTACATATGCCTAAAAAAGAGTTTAAGGAAACGATTAAAACACTATCGCGCTTGGGTTCGTTTCAAATTTACTAACTTTAAAAGGAAATACTCATGCTTAATGAAAATTCGAAAATTTTGACAAATTTATTTTTTTCTTTGCGTAGGCAAAATTCTAAGGCATAGCAGTAGCTACGCTTTAGAATTTTAACGCCGGCAAAGGGAAAAAGAAACAGACAAAAAATCGGGTTTTCATTTGGCAGGAGTATACGTTAGGAAATGAGTTTAACTTCTAAAATAAAGCTGCGTTATGGGCAAGGGAGACAAAAAATCGAAAAAAGGTAAAATATCCAATAATAGCTACGGTGCACGTAGGCCAAGGAAAATTAAAAAACGTCCTACGGTAGAAGAAAAGATAAAAGTGGGTAAAAAGAAATGATGCCTTAATCTACCTTGAAATTCAATTCTAGTTGATCGGTATCGCCAAACGAAAGTTCATAGGTGTAAAACCCAATGGGCAAGGGTTCTATAAATTCCGATGCTGGGGTATAATTGATATCGATAGAATCTGCAACCACCGTTAAGGCCATTTCCTGAAACGCTTCCTCATATTCCAAATATTCGGAATAATCCCCTGCGGCAATAGTCTCATAAACGGTATCTTTTCCTACCACACGTACTTCTGAAAAGACAGACGAGGTTCTATTCTGTATACGAATATTTACCTTAGTTACATCATCGTCCCTATCCGTGCAGGCCGCTAAAATACCTGCTGCCAAAATCGTTAGTAAAAAATACCTTTTCATACCTTTTATGTTTTACCGTTTGTACTACCTACAGAACGGTAATCCCAAAAGAATATTTTACCGAATAAAGACGGGTTCGTTTTCTTTTAAGGTGTGCTCCTTGCTGAATTGATACCCATCCAGATTAAAACCCCTGATATCGTCTAAATTCTTTGCATTGGAATCTATGATGTAACGCACCATAGAACCCCTCGCCTTTTTGGCGTAAAAGCTGATTACCTTTAAAGTATCGTTTTTCCAGTCCTTAAAAATAGGGGCAATTACGGGGACTTTTAAGGCTTTGGTATCTACCGCGCCAAAATACTCTGTACTGGCCAAGTTAACGAAAAGTTCGCCATCCTGCAATTCGGAATTTAGGTGGGCCGTGATATCTTTCTTCCAAAACTCATATAAGTTTTTATTCTTGCCAACGGCTAAAGATGTTCCCATTTCCAATCGGTAGGGCTGCATAAGATCCAAGGGTCGTAAAACGCCATAAAGTCCGGAAAGGATGCGTAAGGTATCTTGAAGTGTATTAAGTTTATCACCTGTTACCGTGTAGGCATCCAAGCCATGGTACACATCGCCATTAAACGCATAAACAGCGGGTCTGGCATTATCCTTGTTAAACGGGACACTAAAACTTTGGTTGCGTTCCCAGTTCAATTGCGCCAGATTATCGGAAATGGACATGAGACTGGACAATTCCTTTGGTTTTTTCTTAGCCAGTACCTTGTTCAATTCTTTTGCGGATTCTAGAAATACGGGTTCTGTATATTTTGTAGTCGGCAAGTCGGTTTCATAATCCAAGGACTTTGCCGGCGATAGTACAATCTTCATAATGGCTATTTTAATTGAGCTATAAAAATAAACAGGATTTAACAGATTACCTAAACTGACAGGAAAAGAGTTTTGATACTATATACTTATGCTTGGGTGCTACTTTGGCTATAGCTGCGCCATTTTTCTATACATTGTTGCATATCCTCGGGAATTTCGGAATCAAATCGCATAAATTCTCCCGTTACCGGATGTACAAATCCCAAGGTCTTGGCATGCAAGGCCTGTCTGGGCAAAATCTTGAAAGCATTGTCTACAAACTGCTTGTATTTGGTAAACGTTGTTCCTTTGAGAATGCGTTCGCCACCATAGCGTTCATCATTGAACAGGGTATGCCCAATATGTTTCATGTGTACCCGTATCTGATGCGTTCTACCGGTCTCCAATTTACAGGAAACTAAGGTTACGTAGCCCAAGCGTTCCAAAACTTTATAATGTGTCACGGCCTCCTTACCATCTTCCCCGTCAGGGAAAACGTGCATTTGAAGTCTATTTTTTGGATGTCTACCTACATGTCCGGTTACCGTGCCCTCATCATCGGCCACATTTCCCCATACCAAGGCAAGGTACTCGCGCTCCGAAGTTTTGTCAAAAAATTGTTTGGACAAATGGGTCATAGCAGCTTCGGTCTTTGCGATGACTAGAAGTCCGGATGTATCCTTGTCTATTCTGTGCACCAGTCCGGGACGCTCATTACTGTTGGTAGGTAAATTATCGGTATGGAAAATGAGTGCGTTTATCAACGTACCACTATAATTACCATGACCGGGATGCACGACTATTCCGGCGGGTTTGTTCACGATAAGAAGCACATCGTCTTCATAAACAATATTTAAAGGGATATCCTCGGCCACCAATAAAAATTCGTGCGGCGGATGCTCGAACATGACCTGTATCTCGTCTTTGGCCTTTACCTTGTAATTGGATTTTACGATAGCACCATTAACCCACACATGGCCATCTTTGGCAGCTTTTTGGATTTTATTGCGTGTCGCGTTCTCAATAAAATTCATCAGAAATTTATCTATGCGCAAAGGTTCTTGCCCCTTTGAGGCTACCACACGGTGATGTTCAAAAAGCTCGCTATCTTCGGGTTCCTGATCTGTTGTTGTGTCCATAAGTTATTCGGAATCGGCCTTAATGATAGCGCGATCTGTAATAGAGCCATTTCCGCAGACCAGTTCTATTTTAGACGTTTTGGGCAATTTATCCCCTGCCTTTATGTGCTTGCCTTTGTATTTGATATAGTACACCATATCCTTGCCCAACTCATCTATGTAGGTTACACGCTCTACATCCAGACCCACGGCTTTTAACATGGAGGATGCATTTCTTTTGGTTACCTGAACAATGTTGGGAACGGTGACTTTTTTATATCCGGACGGGTTCACGGTAAAGTAAATCTTTCTATTCGTTTTTACCTTTGATCCCGCGGCAGGATTTTGCTCGATTATTGAAAACCTTGGATAATCTGGATTATAATTGGCGGAATCCAACACCTCGTACCTAAGACCGGCGTCCTCTACAGACTTTCGCATGTCCATTACAGAAAACTTTGCAAAATCGGGTACCTGCACGAATTCGCCGTGGTTGGTGCTGCCCTTTAACCAGCTTAAGGTTACCAAAACCAAAACAACAAGTAGCACAAGTGCCAGCCCTATCTGAATAAAAAAGGTCTTACTTTTTAAAAAATTGAAAAAATTTCTCATGTATCTAAAATAATACTCCAAAGATAATAAATGCACCTATACCAAACGGATTCCGTTTTATTTCTCGTTATCCCTACTTCGATACGATGCTATTTTGATGGGTCAGCTCTTTTTTCTTAGCTGGGAATACTACATCTTTGCGATGGTTTTAATCCCTTTACTGTCAAAATGAAAAAAAAGATAGCCATTATCATGGGAGGCTACTCCAGCGAGTATAAGATTTCTTTAAAGAGCGGAAACGTAGTGTACACCTATTTGAACAAGGACAAATTTGACCTTTTCCGTATCCATATTTTTAGGGATAGATGGCTTTATGTTGATGACAATGACAACGAATTCCCTGTAAACAAAGCTGATTTTTCGATACAGGCAAACGGAACCAAAATTAATTTCGACTGTGTATTCAACGCCATACATGGCACTCCGGGCGAAGACGGCTTGCTACAGGCCTATTTTGAACTTTTGAACATACCCCAAACGTCTTGCGGTTTTTACCAAGCTGCCCTAACCTTTAACAAAAGGGATCTGCTAAGCGTATTAAAACCTTATGGAATAAAGTCCGCTCCCTCTTACTTTTTAAATAAAGGAGATGCTGTTAACGAAGATTCCATTATAGAGAAAGTGCAGCTGCCCTGTTTTGTAAAGGCCAATAAAAGTGGCAGTAGTTTTGGGATTACAAAAGTGTATAAAAAGGAAGGACTGCTCAAGGCAATAGAAGTCGCTTACACGGAGGACGACGAAATAATTATAGAAGGTTTTCTACAAGGTACCGAGGTGTCTGTGGGCGTGCTTAAATATAAAGGGGAAACCATGGTGTTGCCCATTACGGAAATTGTAAGTGAAAATGATTTTTTTGACTACAAGGCAAAATACGAGGGGGAGTGCCAAGAAATAACCCCTGCAAGATTAACCGAACAACAGGAACAGAAGGTTACCCATTGGGCCAAAACCATTTATGATGTGCTAAAAATGAAGGGGTTCTCTAGAAGCGAATTTATTTTTATTGGCGACGAACCTTATTTATTAGAGGTAAATACGACACCGGGGCTTACCACAGAAAGCATATTGCCACAGCAAGCAGCGGTAGCGGGTATTGAACTGCAAATGCTTTTTGAAAATGCCATAAACGAGGCATTGCGCTAAAATTACCTATCTTTAAATTCAATTAAGAGTTTTATGAAACGTGCTATTTTTCCCGGTTCCTTTGATCCACTTACCTTAGGGCACTACGATATTATTATGCGGGGCATTACCCTTTTTGATGAGTTGATTATCGCCATTGGGAAAAATGCCGATAAAAAATACATGTTTTCATTAGATGAGCGCATGCGGTTCATAAAGGAAGCATTTAAAAAAGAAACACAGATCAAAGTGCTTACATACGAAGGACTAACGGTCGATTTCTGCAAAAAGGTAGATGCAGGTTATATTCTTAGGGGACTGCGAAATCCTGGGGATTTTGAATTTGAAAAAGCCATTGCCCACACCAACCGTAAGTTATCCGAAATAGAAACCGTTTTTTTATTAACGTCCTCCGGAAAGTCGTATATCAGCTCTTCTATCGTAAGGGACGTTATTAGGAATGGTGGCGACTATACCGGGTTGGTACCGGATTCGGTTCGGGTATCGGAATAATTTGATAGGTAATCCCTTAGTTTGCCTCATCATAAAAAAAGACCTGACAACTACACTAATTCTTACACTATTTAGCGTGCCATTTTTTTAGGTTAGTAAGAAAATACGCAATATCCAAGAGCTTATTAAAACGAACCTGCTACTTGGATTTCTTGGTGGTCATATTTTGCCACCTAAAAATTTACATCGCCATCAACAACGATTTCATAGGTCCCAAAACAGCGCTTTGCTAGTCAGAATAGTTCAAGAAACACCTCACTTAATACATATAAATTTACATCCAGAGCCCTGCCTTTTATTAAATAGCATCGGAATCCGGATTAGTGATAATCAACTAAAACGCGAGGTATATTCACCGAATTAAGAAGCCTATCATCCCACTAAAATAAGATCTTACTTCATCTCTAATATGGCTATATCCTAAGAAATACCACAAGAATCAAAAGGTTCACAACAAAAATTAACTATATCGAAAAATCTGCATCACCTTGTAAGAAATTACAACATAATGTTGAAAAGTAAACATCATAGTTCTACTTCGTTTTTAGTAAGGCAGTTGCCGGCACCCACTCTTTTTATAGATAAGGAGTTTTGCATTGTGTATGCATCGGATATCTTGGTTTCTATATTTAGCAAGGAAAGTGTAGCTATCTCCGGGCAGAGTCTTTTTTCTCTTTTTCCAGAATTGAACATAAAATGGAAGCAAACACTTTTAGATTGCTTTCAAGGCATTTCCAATCCTATGGGCATCCAAAGTTTTATAGATAAAAATGGCAGAGAAAGATACTATGAATGGTCCAATGCAAGTTGGTACGACACTAATGAGAATATTTTAGGAGCTATCATTCAAATTACCGATGTTACCGCCGAAATTACAAGGGAACTTTCTTTAGAAAAAAGTACGTTACTTCTTAAACAACAATCCGAAATTTCTAGAATTGGAATATGGGAATATGATGTAATCAATAATACCCTAAAATGGTGTAATGTAGTCAAAGCTATCCATGAAGTGCCCCTATCCTTTCAGCCCAATATAGAAACTGCGATTGAATTTTATAAGGAAGGGCATAGTAGAAATGAAATTTCTATGGCAGTTTTTGAAGCTATGGAAAATAGGGTACCTTGGAATATGAGGTTAGAAGTGGTAACGGCAAAAGGAAATGAAAAGTGGGTAATGGCCGCCGGAAAACCAATCTATGAAAATGGAAGGCTGGTACAGATAATCGGAACCTTTCAAGACATACATCAAGACATACATGAACAAGTGCTATCCGATTTAAAAACAAAGGAAAACGCCAATCTATTGAAAACCTTGGTCGATAATTTACCATTGAACGTTTTTATTAAGGATAGGGAATCTAGAAAAATATTGGTAAACAAATCTGAATGTAATTTTTTAGGTGTTGCCGACCCGAACGAATTATTGGGAAAAACAGATTTTGACCTGTACCCCTTTGAAATTGCCAAAATTCAAAGAGACGAAGATTTAATGGTAATGGAAACCTCAAAACCAATTATTGGTGAGGAATCCCGTATTATAAAAAAGGACGGTACCGAAACCGTATTCCTTAGCTCTAAAATTCCATTGTTGGATGAAGATGGTAAAGCCACCGGTCTTGTTGGTATAAGTTTGGATATTACAAATCTTAAACAAAAGGAACAGGAACTGCGCAACCTTATAAATGTAACATCCTTACAAAATAAAAAGCTGATAAATTTTGCGCATATCGTTTCCCATAATTTAAGGTCCCATAGTGCCAATTTTTCTATGCTTCTAGATTTTTTGGTCGATGAAAAAGATGAGGACGAAAAAAATAAAATAGTCCAAATGCTGATAGGTGCTTCGGATAACTTATTGGAAACTTTGGAGAATCTCAACGAGGTAATTACCCTGAGCACCGATACCCAGGCAGAAAAAGAGGACGTGAACCTACACAAAAAAATTACCGGTATATGCCAAAGTTTATCGGGCCTTATAGCGAACGATAAATTACAGATCATCAATACGGTTACAACGGATGTTAACATCAAAATTGTTCCGGCATATTTGGACAGTATTTTAATGAACTTTGTAACCAATGGGGTAAAATATAAACATCCGAACAGGGAACCCGTACTTAGGTTTAGTACGGAAAAAGAGGGGGACTATACCGTTTTGAACATTGAGGACAACGGGCTGGGAATAGATCTGGAAAAGTATGGCAGTAAGTTATTCGGCATGTACAAAACCTTTCACGCCCATAAGGATTCCAAAGGTATGGGATTATATATAACCAAAAATCAAGTAGAAGCCATGCATGGCAAAATAGAAGTGCACAGTAAGGTCGGAAAAGGAACAAGATTTAAGGTATTTTTTAAATGAGAAAAATTAACTTCATCACCATTGTCGATGACGATCCCATAACAGTTTTCGGTATAAAAAAAATGCTTTATTCTACCGTGGAATGCAAAACAGTAGAATCGTATATAAACGGAAAACTTGCATTAGAGCGAATTAAAGAGCATATTATTCAAAAAAAGCCCTTGCCGGAGATTATCTTTTTGGATATTAACATGCCTATTATGGATGGATGGCAATTTTTAGAAGCCTTCATTGCATTGAATATCACCAAGAAAGTAAAGATTAATATCGTGACCTCATCAATTGATCCTTTTGATCTCCAGCAATGGGAATTTTTTAAGATCAGAACCCACCATGTTATTACGTTTAATAATAAGCCGATCAAAAAACAGGAAATAGCGGAAATTACCAAAGTGGCTTAATGTTTTTCTTACTTTTACAGCTTTCCGATTAAGAAACTGTATAACTAAACTGCATTAAATGCGACTCCTTTTGGTATTGCTAATTGCCTGCCTGTTCTCTTGCGATAAACAACGCGAGAACGAGGCTAAAGATTTCCCTACGCCCTTTGAAACATCTAACGGGATGGAAACGGCCACGTATGACCAAGTAATCGACTTCTACATAAGACTGGCCAAAGAATTTCCCGAAATCAATATACAGACCATAGGACAAACAGACTTTGGCAAACCCCTACACATTGTTACCTTTAATACGGATGGAAATTTCAATTTTAAGAAAATAAAGGATGACAAAACGATTTTATTGATAAATAATGGCATTCACCCTGGAGAAAGTGATGGTATAGATGCCACCATGCTACTCTACAGAGATTTGGCCAGCGGAAAAATAAATCCTCCCAAAAAAACGGTTCTTGTTACCATACCTATTTATAACATAGGAGGCTCATTTGACAGGAATACAAGTACAAGGGCAAATCAAAATGGGCCGGCTTCCTACGGCTTTAGAGGAAACGCGAGAAACTATGACTTAAATCGGGATTTTATAAAAAGCGACACCAAAAACGCCAGAACGTTTGCAGAAATCTACCATCTGGTAAAACCGGACCTTTTCATAGACAACCATGTAAGTAACGGGGCCGACTATCAATATACCCTTACCCATTTGTTTACCCAGCACAACAAATTGGATGGGGAGTTGGGGCACTATGTCCACGATAAATTGATGCCGGCCTTACAGGACTCTTTGGCCAAGGAACTATGGGATATTACACCCTACGTAAACGTATTTAATAGACCACCGGAAACCGGATTTCAGCAATTTATAGATCATCCAAGGTACTCCACCGGGTATACGACCCTTTGGAATACGATTGGCATGATGGTGGAGACCCACATGTTAAAACCTTACAAACAGCGCGTGGAAGGCACCTTTATGCTCATGAAAAAGATGATCGGCATTGCTGAAGAGGATGGAGAACAAATTAGGGCCTTACGAAAAAATGTCCTAAAACAATATGAATCCAGAAAGTTCTACCCCATTGGTTGGGAAGTGGATACCACAAGAAATTCCGTCCTTAGCTTTAAAGGATTTAAGGCAGACACGATTATAAGCGAAATTACCGGTGCCAGTAGACTAAAATACAACCGGACAGAGCCCTTTACCAAGGAGGTGGTATACCAAGATTATTTTATACCAACCGATTCTGTTGAAATACCTGAATCCTACATCATAGGAAAACAATGGACGGACGTCTTAGAACTCCTACGCATAAACAAGATAGAATTTACACCCATTAAAAAAGATACTACAATGAGGGTGCAGACCTACAGCATAGAAGATTATAAAACGGTGCAGAGCCCTTATGAGGGGCACTATTTGCATTACAACACACAAGTAGTGCCAACAATTTCTACAGAGAACGTTTACGCCGGGGATATCATGGTTAAAACAGACCAACCCGGTTTCAGGTACCTATTGGAAACGCTGGAACCAGAAGCCGTAGATTCTTTTTTTAATTGGAATTTCTTTGATACGGTGCTGCAACAAAAAGAAGGGTTTTCGCCTTATGTGTTCGAAGATACCGCACTAAGCATGTTAGAAACAGATACTATCCTTAGATCCGAATTTGTTCTCAAAAAAGAAATCGAAAAAGCATTCGCAGAGAATTGGTACGCACAATTGGATTGGCTTTTTAAACGCTCCGAGCATTATGAAAAAGCCCACAAGCGCTATCCAATCTATAGAATACTAAAAAATGAATAAAGGATGTTTGCGTTGATGACTCCCTTATCCTTCCAAGGGTTGGTTAGGCGGCAATTAGGGAATTCCCTTAGTACCAGGAGCATCAAAACGAGGGATAATCTTTGTGATTTTGACGCACACGTCGAGAAAAAACCGTGGGGCAAGCCTACGAATCATCTAATTTACAAAATAGTGAATTCCAATTTAAATACAGGGCCCGCTTAGGGGCATTAAACCCATAACCTAAAGTAAAGCTACAGTTTCACTTAAAACTCTTGCCTATGTTACGGGATTACCAGGTTAAGAAGAAGTCGGCCTAAAAAACTAATCCCCTTCGAACAAAATCTTAATGTTTGCATAAGAATTTTGAAGGGCAAGTCTAATTTTGTCCGGCCCTTTCCATTTCGCTTTTACTATACCTTCTTTCTTTTCCGGTTTCAATTTACCCTCATAATCCGTTTTCATGGCGTACCAGTGTACCTGTTTTAAGGTAGCCTTACCATTATTATTGAAAACGTAGTAGGTCGTTTTTAAAAAATTCTCTATTCGGAGGCCCTCCACACTTGTTTCTTCCATGACCTCGCGCAGGGCACAATCTTCTATAGATTCCCCCTTATCCAATTTTCCCTTGGGCAAATCCCATTTATCCTTCCTATATATAAACAGTACTTTACCCTCCTGATTGGTAACCACGCCACCCGCAGCAACGATCATAGGAATTTCCTTTGTGAACTTTTTTAGAATTTCCTCATGATTGGGATGATAAATATAGGCTTCGGAAAGTTTTTTTTTCTTTAATGCCTTTATGGCACCATGTATGGCTTCTTGGTTGAGTAAAAAATACTCACCATTGGCCGTTTCCGATAGTTTATTTGTTAAAATCAAAGGCAATTCATTAACAAAAACTTTATACATTTGCGTTATGGTTTTAGACAAGAATACCGCAAAAAAAACAGCAGAGCTTCTGTTACAAATTAATGCAATAAAATTGAAACCGGAAAATCCTTTTACATGGGCTTCCGGATGGAAGTCTCCCATATATTGCGACAATAGGATTTTATTGTCCTATCCGGCCATACGAAATTACATAAAGGGCGAAATGGCCAAGCAAGTGGAGAACCTATATGGCATG
>Ga0075117_1000747_pt1 | contig 21686 bp, 23 predicted proteins | sample AntAceMetag02UKJ_FD_69789 | JGI IMG/M metagenome (GOLD analysis project Ga0075117, IMG submission 69789) | Saline lake microbial communities from Ace Lake, Antarctica - Antarctic Ace Lake Metagenome 02UKJ | ecosystem: Environmental > Aquatic > Non-marine Saline and Alkaline > Saline | place... | reverse complement strand
TGCAAATTGTTAAAGAACCCATCTCCACCAAAGGGCCAAGAATTAGCTCCGAGCTTTCTATAGCCGGCCGCTATTTGGTAATGGTACCTTTTTCCGATCGTGTTTCCGTATCCCAAAAGATAGAAAGCAACGAAGAAAAAGATAGGCTAAAACGTCTCGTTAAGAGCATTAAGCCAAAGGGATTCGGGGTTATTATAAGAACAGTTGCCGAAGGCAAAAAAGTAGCGGAACTAGACAAAGATCTAGAAAACTTGCTGGACAAATGGTCCACAATGTGTAAAAAATTACAGCGTGCAGCAACACCTTCCAAAGTATTAGTGGAGCTCAACAGGGCTTCTTCCATTCTAAGGGATGTCTTTAACGACAGCTTTACTGGAATACATGTAGATGACGCCGACCTATACAACCAAGTAAAAGATTATGTGGCAGAAATTGCCCCTGAAAAAGAGTCGATCGTAAAACATTATCATTCTCAAGTTCCGATTTTTGAAAAATTCGGGATTGAAAGGGAAATTAAAACTTCCTTTGGCCGCACGGCCGCAATGAGTAAAGGCGCTTACTTGATTATTGAACATACCGAAGCTTTACACGTTGTAGACGTGAACAGCGGTAACCGTTCCAATAAAGCAAAAAATCAGGAAGACACCGCACTAGAAGTAAACTTACTGGCAGCCTCGGAAATCGCAAGACAATTACGTCTTAGGGATATGGGAGGGATTATTGTAGTAGACTTTATAGACATGGTCAAAGCGCAGCATAGAAAAAAACTTTTTGAACATCTTAGGGATGAGATGAAAGACGACCGCGCCAAGCACAAAATTTTACCTCCAAGTAAATTTGGACTTATCCAAATTACAAGGCAACGCGTTAGACCCGAAATGAATATTAAGACTACCGAGGAGAACCCCAACCAAAAAGGTCAGGAAGTAGAAGCTCCCATAGTATTAATAGAAAAAATAAACGTGGATCTAGAGCGACTTTTAAAAGGACCAGCAAAGGATAACAAAAGTATAACGTTAAATATACATCCGTTTATTGCGGCCTATATATCTAAAGGATTCCCGTCTATTCGCACCAAGTGGTTCTTGGAGCACAAGAAATGGATCAAAATACAGCCTAGGGATGCCTACACGTATCTTGAGTACCATTTTAAAAATAAAGACGGTAAAACCATTTATTAATAAAACCCGGTTTTAAATAGCATGTAATGCGCAATTAAAATACGTGTTTTATTACCCTGATTTTATGTCAGTGTCTTTTGAATAAAGAACAAATTTAAAAAAAGCGACCCCGAAAGGAGGTCGCTTTTTTTGTTTGTGGCTTTAGTATAATACGTTAATGAAAAAATGTATCCGGGTCATTAATAAAATAATCGAATTCGTCGTTTGACTTGAATTTGGCTTCAAACAAGGGACTTACATTTAAGGGTACGTTATTTTCTTTTATGATAAGCTCTAGATAATTCCCATAATCCGTAATTCCTTCATATCGTTCCAGTCTTACCCATTTAATTTTTGGCGTGGAAGATTCATAGAACTTTCCAAAACTCCAGTTTTTTAATTCCTGAGGTAATTCTGGAAGCTTAACAGAAGAAGTATTGGTACTATTGAAATTAAGATTCCAATAATACAAAAGCATTTTGCCGTCGACAGTTGGAAGTTCGTCCACAGAGTTTCCTGAAGAAATCAATACTTTTCCGACATAATGTCCTATTCCGCTGGCTGCTATTGCAATCTCTTTATCTTGAATATCAAAATCTAAACTCCAATCTGGTATGCCATATTGTTCAAGTGGAGCACCTACTCTAATGGTTAGATAATCCTCCAGATGTAGCATATGTGAATATTTAAAAAATGAGGTGTTTAGTGTAAATACTTCAGTAGGTCTAATAAACATATTTGGCGATTGGGTTACATTATTACTACTTAACCACATTGAATGATAGTTATTAGAACTAAAGTCTTCTTGACTTTCATATCCCTTTATATGTAGGTTTCTGGCATGCCCATTATCAAATCCGTCAGAGTAGGTAATATCCATTGTGCCTTCAACCTGGTCCTGACTGGTTAAATCATCCATATTTAATACATAATCATCGTTTAAATCATTCTCATTAAGCCACATATGTTTGTTCTCGTTAGTTATGAGGTCATAAGCCCTTACATAAAATTTTTCCGTGGCTATTACATCATTCAATAACCTGTATTCGGTTAAAAAAAACGAAAAATCCAAACCGTCATAGCCAGAAGAATATAGTGGATTATTTGAACCCAATATAACCAAGTCTGCTGAGAATCCGGCAGTATTTAGTCTCCATTGCTTCTCAATATCCCTTCTTCTTGGGGATTTAGGAGTAAACTCCTTAAAAGTTGATCTCGTAAGCCCGTCCACACTATATAAATTTGTGTTCTCTTGAATATTGTTTAGATATCTGGAAGCAAGAGTAAGCATGTAAGGGGTGTCTTTCCCAATATTAATTTCCGTTGTTAATGTGAATGTTGCAGGAGTAGATTCAATCGCTTTGGTTGCCAAAATAGAACCGTCATTTGCAGAGGCAAAAAGAAAATAGTCTTCATTTCCGGGCTGAAAAAAATAATCATCCAACTTAATGTCCAATAACTTTCTGTGAATTGTAATTGGAAATACTTTTGAAATTATATCAGCTCCATTTTGAACGACTTCAATTTTTATATTAGCCTCACCTGTTGCATATAATTCAGGATCAAACTCGAAATTGATGTTGGTCTCATTATTTTGATTTAATATGATTTCGTCATTTAGATAAACCATGACAGACTCAACCTCGGTACTACTATTTTTAATGCTAAAAATAACATTTGTAGATTCGTATATAATTGGATTGTCTAAGAATATATTGCTACTGATGTCTTCTGCCTTAATTTGATTTACATCGATATCTTTCTCACAGGCGATTAGCGACAATAAAATTAGCACTGCCGAAAACAATTTTTTCATGTTATGATGTTTACTTTTAATAGTTACTTTATAACCACAATTAAACTAATTTATTATACAAATCTGGATCTAACTTTAGTTGTCGTAATTTTAATCATTAAAAAATTCTTCTCAAAACTGTTGAAAATTTTGATGCTGAAAAACCAGCCACCTGCACCTTAACAGAAGCCACCAGAAAATTGGAAAGCTATTGCGCTTAGCGAGAGGGTTGCCATAGCGAAGTCACGCGAAAAGTTTTCTTCTTAAAACTTCAAAAACATGAATCGCCTCATTGGATGGCAACGATATTAAAACGAACATTTACAAATAATAGCTACCTTTAATCCATGCTAACAAAAGAAATCATAAAGCAAAAACTGTATGATCAAAAAGAGTACATCGAAAGTTTGGGGGTAGCGACCTTAGGCTTGTTCGGCTCCTATCTAAACAATACCCAACATTCAGAAAGTGACATTGATTTTTTGGTCCCCTTTCGGAACAACCGTGAAACCTTTGAAAATTTTATGGCCTTATGTGATTTTTTAGAGCAGTTTTTCGAAGGAAATAAAATAGATGTGGTAAGCGTGAATGGCCTGAGCCCGCATATAGGGCCAAAAATCTTAAAAGAGGTAGACTATGTCGAAATTACCGCTTGATTATCTATTGCACATACTTGACGAGTGCGAATATTTGACTTCTGATATATACCAACAGCTATCATTAGAACGATTTCAAAGCGATGAAACGCTGAAACGTGCAACTGCAAGAAGTTTGGAGATCATTGGGGACGCTAAAAAAACTTATCCGATAGTTTCAGGGCAGACCATCCAAATATGCCATGGAAAAATATGGCCGTAATGCGAGACCGCTTGATCCATGAGTATATGGGTGTCAATTATCGTCTTGTTTGGGATGTAGTAACCAACTTGATACCTAGACTAAACTCCCAAATTAGGGAAATCACCAAAAAAGAGTTCGAATAAGGTTCTTTCAAGTTGCCCATTTAACAACCATATTTTTTAATCGTGTTCAAAAAAACCGAGACCTTCACCCTCAAAGAAGCCACCAAAAAATTGGAAGGTTATTGTGCCTACCAAGACCGCTGCCATAAAGAAGTCGTAAACAAACTGAGGGAAATGGGCATGATTCCCATCGCCATAGATGAAATCATCGGCCACTTGATAAAAGAGAATTTCCTTAACGAGGAACGGTTTGCCCGTAGTTTTGCCCGTGGTAAATTCAATATAAAAAAGTGGGGGAAACACAGGGTCGTAAACGAACTGAAACAGCGCGAAATTACAAAATACAACATCAATTTAGCGCTAAAAGAGATTGAGGATACGGTCTACTTGGACACCTTAGAGCAGCTTGCCGAAAAAAGACTAGGACAACTTACCGATACCGATTTATTCAAAAAACGTAAAAAATTGGCCGACTATCTTTTGTACAGGGGATGGGAAAGCACTTTGGTATATGAGATAACCAAAAGGCTTGTACCTTAATGTTGATGGACTACCTCAATGCGAACATACCAAGTGTGAAATTCCAAAAAAAATAAATTTCCAAATGCCAATAATAGGGCAAACGCTCTAACCTGCCGGGAATAATACCAACGCATCCTACAAATTAAAAACCGCTCCTACGCCAAACACAAACTGATTGTTAAGCAATTGGGCAGCGGATAGTGCACTATTGTCATACTTTGCAAAAGGGATAGCGAATTCCGTAAAAATCCCAAAGCCGTCTCCAAAGAAATACCTTGCGCCCAAGTGACCCCCAAATTGTTTTAGACTTAGGTTAAGTCCAGGGTAAATATCCACTTTATCTCCAAGATTTATTACGCTCCCAAGATTGGCGTTGAACCTTGCTACAAGGTTGATACGATCTCCAAAATCGGCATCGATTGCTTCATTTACTCCTAAAACATATCCCGTGGCAAGGCCTATGGAAAAATTCTATCCAAGACCTTTATCATAAGACGCAACTATTCCGCTACCATTTTCCTGAAAGCTGGCACCTACCTGAAACTTTGTATCCCCTTTTCCGTTAAAGGCTTGGGCATTCATAGTGGCCACGCCAAATACCAACATTAAGACTACTACTATATTTTTCATGTTTAAAATTTAAGGGTTCGTGTTTTATGGTTGGAAATATATTTAATTATTCGTCAAGTACCGGCCAAACTAAATGGTAGCTCGTTCTATGGCCTTTTGATTTTTCCAATCGATCCATTTTTGACCCTTCAACTTCCGCATCAATACATCAAAATGACGCATTATAAAAATATTATAGGCTGCATGACCAAAGTTTAAAGGATTCCTAGCTAAAGCACGTAGACTCATAGAGAAACCTGGTGTTTTATATTTCATATAATGCCAATAGCCCTCTGGCATATATAGCACTTCGCCGTGTTTAAGCGTTGTCCTAAATCCGTGTACCTTTTTAAGAGCGGGCCATTGCTCCAAATCGGGATTGGAAAAGTCGATACTCTCATGGGTAATTAACGAATGAGGCACTTTATAGAGATGTTTGTTCTGTGATTGCGAAAACAGGATGCATTCCTTTTCCCCTTCAAAATGAAAATGAAAGATATTGGCCAAGTCAATATCATAATGCATGAAAGTATGGGAATCCCGGCCGCCAAAAAACAGCATAGGCACTTGCTTTAACAATCGGATGCCGAAATCCGGATAACTAAAATCCTTTTGTAATTCTGGAACTTCCTTTAAGACGTTCCAGAGAAAGATACGGTACTTGGTAGGTTCTTTTTTTAGCAGATCAACATAATCCGCCATTCTCATAGTGGCATGCGGCTCATTAAAGCCGTCTTTGTGCTGTACAGGACGGTCGTCATAGAGCGGCACCAGTTTGTCCCCTGCGATTTCCTTCATATAATCCAGCGACCACTTGGAATGTGCTGCCCAGCTGCCATCAAACTCCTGTATAACGACAGGAAGCTGCGGTTTTAAGTAGGAAGCAACAAAGTCTTGCTTGGAAATCGACTTTACCCTTGGAATTTCAGCTAACTTCAATGATGTTCAGATTTTAGGAAGCCCAAAGTTAGGTAACCTATAGAGAAGAATTTATTAAAAAAAGGAATAATGTAAGTTTAGTCCGTCAACTTCGCCTTTTGTTTCGCCACTTCGTTACGCTCAATTTTATGGCCAGGTCTGGTCCATTTGGGCTTTTCTCCCAAGGTTTGATACTCAGAGTCCGAAGCTTCCACCGTTTTGGGCTGGGAAACCTTCGTAAAAGCCTTTTGTGGGTTAAGCCCTAAAAGCTTGAACATTTCCATGTCATCGTTCACGTTAGGGTTTGGGGTAGTCAACAACTTATCCCCTGCGAAGATGGAGTTTGCTCCCGCAAAGAAACACATCGCCTGACCTTCCCTACTCATTTCGGTGCGGCCGGCAGATAGTCTTACTTGGGTTTCCGGCATTACGATCCGTGTCGTAGCCACCATCCGTATCATATCCCAAATGGCGATAGGTTCAATATCGGCCATGGGCGTACCTTCCACGGCCACCAAAGCATTTATGGGAACCGACTCTGGTTGTGGGTTTAAGGACGATAAGGCCACCAACATACCGGCGCGATCTTCCAAAGCTTCTCCCATTCCAATAATCCCGCCACTACAAACCGTTACGTTACTCTTGCGAACATTTTCAATAGTATCCAACCGATCTTTAAAGGCCCTAGTAGAAATAACATCTTTGTAATAATCTTCCGAAGTATCCAAATTATGGTTATAGGCATACAATCCGGCTTCCGCTAATCGCTTGGCCTGGTTCTCCGTAATCATACCCAAGGTACAACAGACTTCCATATCCAATTTATTAATGGTACGCACCATTTCCAGTACTTGGTCAAATTCCGGCCCATCCTTTACATTTCGCCAAGCGGCGCCCATGCATACCCTAGAACTACCGGATGCCTTTGCCCGCAAGGCCTGTGCCTTTACATGTGGAACGGTCATTAAATCATTGCCCTCAACATTGGTATGGTAACGTGCAGCTTGCGGACAATAACCACAATCCTCCGGGCAACCCCCGGTTTTTATAGAAAGTAAGGTCGATACCTGAACCGTATTTGGGTCATGATTTTTCCTATGGATAGTAGCTGCATCGTACAACAACTCCATTAAAGGTTTGTTATAAATAGCCAGTATTTCCTCTTTCGTCCAATTGTGTCTTGTTTTGCTCATAAAATATTCGGTTGTAACCAGGTTCAAAAATAGCTGAATTAGGGTAGAAAATTTACTTATCCTTTTAAAAACTACATACAGCTACACTTGGGGCCTTAACGATGCAGGGATGAATTTTGGCAAACCGACGGAAAACCCTTGTTGTGGGACGTAAATTTAAAACGCGAGAATGCCTACTATGGTGTGGAGAATGCGATTAGGAACGCCAAAAATTAGCATTGTCAAATGTATTCCAACAATTAAGCGGTCATCCGACCGTTATACTTTTTATGGCGACTAAGAAAACACCTTACTTCGGCACACTGTTGTGCCTCATTGCTTTTGCCTTTACTACATCCGGTCAAACAAAAATTACCTTTACGAACGGCAGCACTAAAGTTGGCGACTACACCTTAAAAGATATGACCTTGGGTTGGGCGACACCACCTAAAATCGTCTCTAGAAGAACAAATGAAAAATATGCCCTGGACGAAATGATAAGCTTAATGGTCTCTACCGAAAGTGATTCTATACGATACGAGGTCATACGCGTTAAAAAATATTCAGATTCAAAAAAAGGGGAATTAAAACTGGGAAAAGTAGTCTTTAAGGGCAATAAAATTTAGGTTTTCTATGTTTCGGAATACCTTTATCAAGGTGGCGCCATTGGTTCCGTAACTACGGTAAGCCCACAATACGAGACATATCTAAGAAAAATGACAAAGTGGCCTTGAATATGGGACTACTTTACGGGGCCGGCCAACGCAGCGCAATAAAACGGCTGCAAGGCTATTTAAGTGATTGTCCCGAATTGATCCATACAATTGAAAACAAAATTATCCCTAAAGATGAAACTCTAGAGATAGCTTTGTTTTATGAGAATACGTGTGGAAAGTAAGTCAAGGTTAAAAGAGCCTCCAAAAACTGAGTTACTGGCTCCAAAAAATTAAAGGTTTTACCTATTCCAATAAAATATAAATAGTTTTTCTGGCACTACAGATTGTTTGGCTCCTCCAATAAAATACTCACAGCATTCCCCCCAAAACCTACGGCATTTACCAACACTTTCTTTATGCTTTTAGGCAGATGCTGTGGCTTGATAAACGGAACTGAAATCGCTTTTTGATGCTGTAACATCAAAACGGCCATTTCCATATTCAACATACCCGATGCCCCGAAGGTGTGGCCTACTTTCCACTTATTGGTAGTCAAAAAAGGAGTTTTGTTAGAGAACACTTCTTTTATGGCGCGGTACTCCGTCGCGTCTCCTTTTATGGTGCCGGGGGCGTGCATGACGATGACGTCCACTTCCTTTGGCGAAACAATCCCCAGGGCCATTTTCATAGAACGTTGAAAACAAAGGGCATCCGTAGAAATAGAAACATTATGTTCCAAAGGCTCGGTAGCATATCCTGCCCCAATGATCATAGCCAAGGCGTTCGTCACATTTCCTTTTTCCAAACAGGCCATGGCTGCTCCTTCGCCCAGAATCATCGTGTTTTCGGTTTTTTTAAGGTCCAGTGCCCTGCATGGATAGCTTTGCGCTGCTCCATTTTTCGCATAAATCTTCAAGGCTTGCATTTGGGCGATGGTAAAAGGAGTCAAAGGTGCTTCGCTGCCGCCAACTAAAAATTTAACTGCCATACCGCTTTGTAGCCATGCGATGCCGTTCAATACCCCATGTAATGCCGTAGAACAAGTAATGGAATGTGAAATTTCTGGCCCTTGGGTTTGCAAATCATGTGCTACCCAAGAGGAAATATTTCCGAGCGTTGTAGTGGGCGAGGCTAAAGTAGCCGTCTTTTTATTTCTTAAAAATTCTTCATGGTATTGCTCAAATAGGGAAGTTGCCCCACGGGAAGACCCAATGTTGATACCAAAATTATCGGTAGCTTTCCAGCCTGCCACGCGTACTGCGTTTCTAGCCACATAAATGGCGTAAAGCACACTATCGTCCAGTTTTTTGTATTTCGTATCCGATGCTCTTAACGCATCCACCAAATGTTTCAGATGCCCAGGAAAGCTCGCCACCAACGCTGTTTTTCCGTTGAAGGATTGCTCCCTAAAACAATGTGCATCGTTTTGGTAATTCTCCCAAACATCGCCCAAAGTATTCCCTAAAGAAGAGATAGAGGCTATGGCGGTTATGGCTATTTTTTCTTTCAAAAACGTAGATTAAAATGTTTCCAAGGCGTCCAAAATGGCATGGTATATCTTCTTCAATTGGGCATTTGTTATCACAAAGGGCGGTAGTACATACACCGTATTCCCAAGAGGTCTTAAAATAACGCCCCGTTTCATAAAAAACTGGTAGAGTTGGTCGCGCAGGTTCCCGTAACGCTCCATTTCTATGTTCAGGTCTATGGCCAATATCACCCCTATGCAACGCGCATTGGACACTTTTGGATGATTCTGAACCTCGGCCACGAATTGTTCGTGTGCGTTTTTAATATAATTCCGCCGTTCCAAAATTTCGGGCGACTCCAACAGGTCCAATCCCGCCAGTACGGCAGCGCAACCTACGGGATGTGCGCTAAACGTATGCGCATGGAAAAAGCCTTTGGACACTTCATCGCTTAAAAACCGATCATACACTTCTCGCGAGCAACTGGTAATACTCAACGGAAACATTCCTGCCGTCAATGCCTTGCTAAGGCACATGATATCCGGTTTCTGCCGCATATTCTCCGAAGCAAAATTCTTGCCCGTCTTTCCAAATCCGGTCATGATTTCATCTGCAATGCAAAGAATTCCCGCCTCCTTGCATACTAACAGAAGTGCATCCAAGCCTTTTCCGGAATGGAACTTCATTCCTGCCGCGCCCTGCACCAAAGGTTCATAAATGAACGCAGCGCAATCGTTTTTTCGAATGATATCTCGAAGCTGAGAAACAACAAATTCCAAATTATCGTCTTGTGGTACTGGAATACGTTCCACTTTCAATAAAAAATCTTCAAAGGGGCCGTTGTAGGCTGAGAGTCCGGATGCGCTCATAGCCCCAAACGTATCGCCATGAAAACCGTCTTCAAAGGCAATCAAGGTATCCCTTTTTTCGCCGTGGTTATGATGGTATTGCAAGGCCATTTTAATCCCTGCCTCTACCGCCGTTGAGCCATTGTCATTAAAAAAAACCTTGGCCTGATTGTTCGGTAAAAGCGGTAACAATCTTTCTGATAATTGTACTGCCGGTTCATGCGTAAAACCGCTGAAAAGCACAAAATCCAATTGCTTCATTTGGGCGGTCATGGCATTGATAATATGTTCATTCCCATGCCCGTACATGATGGTGTACCAAGAAGCGATACCATCTATATATGGGTTGCCGTCCTCATCCCAAAACACCGCTCCCTTTGCCTTAACTATTCCCAAAGGCACTGCTGCCGTTTTATGCTGAGTAAGCGGATGCCACAGATGTTTTTTGTCTCTTTCTGAAAGATTTTTCAATTCGGGCTATTTTGTTGGACGGGGTTTTACGTATTTTGCAAAGATGGGGAATAATTTCCTTACACAAATAGGAACGGGAACGCTAGGGGCAAAAATCACCTAAAGGAACAACCTAGTAAACAAGGCTGATTTTATGTTTAAAAATAGTTTAGTATTTCTTTCTGAAAAGCTCAAAAATAGGAATGATAAAAAGGTTTTTATAAGCCTTTTGGTAGTCGCCCTTTTTATCCGATTCCCATTTTTTTTTAGGGACTACATAGACCATGACGAAAGCACTTTTATCCTTTTAGGCCAATCTTGGGTAGATGGCTTCTTGCCTTACATGCAACTATGGGATTTAAAACCCCCATTAAACTTCGCTTTTTTTGCGGCAATCATTTCCATTTTTGGAAAGAGCTTTATAGCACTGCGCATGGCCGGAACCCTACTGGTCGTAATTACAGCTTTTTTTACGTTTAAGCTAAGCGCACAGATCACCAGTAAAAAGATTGCTATGGGCGCGGCTTTAGGCTGTGTAATACTATTAAGTTTGTTCGGGAGTTTGCAGGGTGTGATGTCCGAACATTTGTGCATGGCTTTTTTTACACCCGCACTTTATCTCTTGGTTTCAAAAAAGGGTAGCGGATGGTTTTTTATGGCGGGCCTTCTTATGGGGATTGTCGTCATGGTAAAATTAAATATGGCCTATCCTATTCTTTTATTGGGTCTTTACCTTTGCTACGAAGCACTTCGCGCCAAAAAAACACGTCTGTTTTGGCACGCAATACTTTATGGAACAGGAACCGTTATCATAATTCTTGCCACGGTTGCACCGTATTATATGGATGGAAATATATTGGTTTGGTGGAAATCTGTAGTCTTGGCACCTTTGGAATATACGGGAGCAAGAAGGTATCCCATCCTTAAATTGGCCCCATTTTTCCTAATTGTTACCGCCTTTTTACTGTTCTCATGGAAAAGGAAGTACCTCGATTTTAAGGATAGGAACGTCATTTTTTTAGTCATTGCTATCGCAGGCGTTTTACTTTCCTTTTTAAAAGGTGGCCGCATCAACGGACATTATCTCATACAGCTGCACCCTATGCTAGTTATTCTTGTAGCCTTGACGCTGAGTGGATTGTTCTCACAATACAAACCAAGAATTCCTAAGGCAGCAGTATTACTTTTGCTTTTGATACCTGCGGAAAGTTATTTAGAATACGGCAGTATTGTACGTAACAAGTTGCGCTACGGCACTTTTTTCAATGGCGAAGGTTTTACCGTTCCCAAGTATATTTTAGAGCATAGTCTGGAGACCAAGAACATCTTTTTTATGGCCTATCACATAGGATACTGGAACTTGGGAGAATTACCGCCGTCCAAAGCGGCAACACATCCAAGCAACATTTGCAGGGACGAACTCTATCCTTTTTTCGACAATCCCAGAAAGACCTCGGTAGCAGAATTAAAATATATTATGGTAGTCCTGCGCCCAAAAACCATAGTACTCAGAAAGGACAAACTCGTTTTTCATAGAAACGAGATCGAGGAAAACGCTTACATGGATGCCTACTTGGCAAAGCACTATAAAGTACATGCAGTCGTAGAAAAAGCAGAGATATTACAACGCTTAGAGGGTTTCTAGAATGTACTGAAATTTGTCTGCATAGCCCTTTATTATCCCTTTGTCAAAATGGGCTTCTTCGTTTATTCTGCCAATTAGCGAAACACCTGTTTTATGTAAAATGATATTCTCCGTATGCGGGTTGGCATTTCCACTGAACAAGACCGAAACATCATAACCCTTTAATTGTAACCAGCCAATGGTTAACAACGTATGATTTATACTGCCCAAATAATGTCTGGAAACCACGATGACCTTATAGCTGGGCATAATAATATCGAATATGGTATCCTCTTCGTTCAAGGGCACCAAAATACCTCCAGCTCCTTCAATAACCAAATTGTTTTCTGTTACCGGCTCGTTGATGTGAAAACGGTCTATGCGTATACCATCTATCTCCGCGGCCGCATGCGGACTCATAGGGGTGTTGAGCTGGTAGCTGCTTGGGTGTATTACCGTTTTGGTATTGGAGATAAGGCTGGCCACTTTTTGACTGTCCGTATTGTCCAGATCACCTGCCTGTATCGGCTTCCAATAATCTGCCTCTAAGGCTTCGGTAATGATGGCCGAGGCTATAGTTTTACCTACTTCTGTGGAAATACCGGTAACGAAAATTTTTTGCATGCCTAACTGGGTTTTGTGATTATCCCACAATTTAAACACTTATATTTTCTTTTTTCAAAAAATGGGAAAAGTTTATAAAAAATTTCTTTCCTGTTATAAAAAGTCTCGGATTTGGTGGCCTTGCAATTGGGACACACGATAGGATTGTCGTTATCATCAACAGCATAGGCGCGTACTTCGTTGTAAATACCCAAGGCCCTTTCCTTATCGCTAGTGTACACTTGTAATTTTACGCCACCAATGGCATTGCTGATAAGAGGGTCGGAATTTAAGGTATTTTCATCCCTAAGAAACACACGGATTCCCTCCGACTCTAATTTTCCCTTAAGAATCTGTACATCTGCCGCATACTCAAAGGATGCTAAATGATAAAAGGTTTCTTTCATACTATTTTATATACATAGACAACAATTTCAACACCAGTCCCAATTCCTCTTTTGAATTATAACTGTGGATGCAAAAACGCAATCGCTCCTGTCCCTCCGGTACCGTTGGGGAGAGAATAGCCTTGACCCCAAAGCCCTTATCCAGCAGTTTTTTGGAAACCGATTTCGCCCTTCCCGCACCCGGCAGAACACAGGATTGTATGGCCGAATCACTAGCAATAAAATGCTTTTGTAGGCCTTGCGTCTTCAATTCCTTTTTAAAATAGGTGATATTTTCCTTTAGCTTTACTACTTCATCTTTTCCGGAAACGGTAAAGAATTCATGGGCAGAAATAATGGTTGCCAAGGTGTGTGGCGTAAGCGCCGTGGTATATATAAACGGTTTTGCGAAATTTATGAGATAGTCCCTTAATTCGGAAGACCCAAGAATGGCGGCTCCGTGGCATCCAAAAGCCTTGCCAAAGGTAACCGTTCTTGCAAAAACGGCTTTTTCCAGTTTTAGCTGGGGTATAATGCCATTACCCGTAGTACCATGCACGCCTACCGCATGGGCTTCATCCACTACCAAATAATAGCCGTTAGTCTTTGTATATGCTGCAAGGGTTTTTAAATCTGGCGTATCGCCATCCATAGAGAAAACACTTTCCGTAGCAATGTAAACAGCAGCATCAGTCGCTAATTGGTTTTTGTTTGCGTTCAAATCGATTTTTTCCTTTAGGCTGTCCAAATCATTATGGGAAAAATGATAGGACTTGGCATGGCTCATGCGTATGCCCTCACGGATACTGGCATGTATCAACTGGTCATAAAAAATATAATCCCCACGTTGTGGCACGGCACTAAAGAAACCCATATTGGCATCGTAACCGGAATTGAAGACCAAAGCGGTATCGGCGTTGTAAAAAGCAGCCAACAAAGGTTCCAAAACACCGTATAATTTATGGTTACCAGAAAGTAAGCGCGAACCACCCGAACCGTTAGATGCGATACCTTCGTTTATCAGCAACTGGAAGGTTTTAGAGAATAAGTCTTCATTTTTGGCAAAACCCAAATAATCGTTGGACAAAAAATCTATGGTATTGCTCATAGCAGATAAGGCGCGAAACGTATTGTTGCCCTTTCTATTTGCCAGAATTTGAGTAAGTTTTAAAGGAAAATGGTTCATGGCACAAAAATAATCTTTCTAGTCAATCTTGTCTTCAAATCTTATATAATTTGACAATGGATCCATCGTACGATTACAGATTTACTTAAAATTTCAATAATACTTTAAGTAATTATCAACTGAAGACGATTAATATTTTGATAACTAAATACTTAGAAGCAAATCAAAAGCTAAAATTTAATTAAAAACAGCCTACAAAAACCCGAATGTTTAGAATAAAAACTAAATTCGCCCCCCCCATTTGTGAATTTTCTTACTTTCTAAAAATCATGACTGTAGGAATAAATGATGTTCGATTTTAAGGAGACTATGAAAAGGAACAATACAAATAACACTGGAAGACTGGCGACCCTGTCTTCCTATGAGCTTTTGGACACTTCACTAGAAAAAGTGTATGATGATATTACCGAGCTCGCCGCATCTATCTGTGACACGGAAATAAGCCTGATAACGCTTATAGACGATAGTAGGCAATTCTTTAAATCCCACTATGGCTTAAATTTTAACCAGACCTCATTGGACGTATCCTTCTGTAAACATTTAGTAATGGAGGATATGGATGAATTAATTGTGCCCAACACAAAAAGAGACCCAAGATTTAAAGAAAATCCTTATGTTTTATCAGATCCAAAAATTTCTTTCTATGCCGGTTTCTCACTGACCGCCCCTAACGGAAAACGCCTAGGTGCCCTGTGTGTTATAGACACCGAACCGAAAGAGTTAGACGAGGGACAAAAGCGATCTTTAAGAACTTTGGCACAACAGGTAGTTCAATTATTTGAACTAAGAAGAGTCAAAAAAGAATACGCACATCAAGAAACAAAACAAAAGATAAAAGAAATCTTGTTTAACACCATTGTTTCCTCTACCAAGATAGGTGTGTGGGAATGGGAAAAAGACACTGGACTTTTAAAGTTGACCAAGGAGGCAGCCACTATAGTAGGCCTTGAACATAAAGGGCATTTAAGTGTAAAAACGGAAGCGTGGGAAAAACGGATACATCCATCAGATTTAGCAGCAGTAAAAGAAAGGTTTTATAATAATGCCTTTGTAAATAAAAACAAAGCGTATGATATAACCTACAGAATGTTTCACCAGAACGGAAACCTGCTCTACATCCAAGAAACAGGAAAAGTTACCGGTTGGGACACTAATAACGAACCCGCTGCACTACAGGGAACTATTAGCGATATCACAGAAAAAACAACCCATAATGCGCAAATAGAAAAACTTAAAAACAACCAAGAAGCCTTAATCAATGGAACAAAAGACCTACTATGGTCCGTAGACACGGAGTATAACTTGATTATTGCCAACAAGGCTTTTGAGCAACTCATGAAAAAACGGTTGAAACGCGAAATAGCTGAAGGAGACTTGGCCTTACCGGACGAGTTTAGCACCGAAGCCAACCAGAAATGGAAGTTGTATTACAAAAGGGCGCTCAGCGGCGAACAGTTTTCCGTGAAGGAAAAAATACAAGACCCTTCCAAGCCTTTGACTACCTATGGACTTATATCCTTTAGCCCCATCTACGATAAAAACAAAGCGCTTTTAGGTGTTTCCTGTTTTTCAAAAGACATTAGTTCAGAAGTTCTTGCCCAACAGGTTATTCTTAGTGCTAAGGAAGAAACCGTCAAAATCATGAATGCCTCCTTAGATATTATCTGTACTATAAACGAGGATGGTTATTTCTTAACCATTAACAAAGCCTCTGAACGGATATGGGGCTATAGCCCTAAGGAACTTATAGGAAAAAAATACATAGATTTTGTTTACGCTGATGATGTAATGGAGTCAAAAAAAACAGAACAACATGTGGCCTCCGGACAAGAAGTATCCTTTTTTGAAAACAGGTACGTACATAAGAACAAGCACTTAATTCCCATGTTGTGGTCTGCCACTTGGGACAATGAGGAGAAAATAATGTACTGTGTCGCAAGGGACATTACAGAAAAGAGAAAAGCGGAAGATCAGTTAAAGCAAAGCGAACGCCGTTTTAAAACCCTTGTACAGGAAGGAAGCGAAATGATTGCTATCCTTGATGAAAATGCCAATTACATTTATGTGAGCCCCACGTCTTCCAAAGTGCTTAATATAGCACCAGAATACTTTATTGGTAAAAACGCCTTCGATTTTATTCATCCAGAGCACCATGAGGCAGTACAAGCAAAGTTTAAGGAAACATTGAATAAATCACAGGTGAAAATTGAGCCATTTAGATTTATAAATAATAAGGGTGAATGGCTATGGTTAGAGACTATTGCAACAGATCAAACAAATGAACCATCTATAAACGGTATCGTTGTGAACACTAGGGATATTACCGAAAAGAGAAAAGCAGAACAACGATTGGAGCAAAGTGAACGCCGCTTTAAAACATTGGTGCAAGAAGGAACGGAACTCATAGCCATTTTTGATCAAGAAGCCAATTTCATCTATGTAAGCCCTACATCAAATAAAACCCTTAAAATGGCTCCGGAAACACTCTTGGGCACCAATGCGTTAGACCATATACATCCGGATGACCATGATGCCGTATATACGCAGTTTGCAGAAACCCTAGAAACCCAACAGGTATATATAAAACCGTTCCGGTTTAAAAACGGCGAAGGTCACTGGTTATGGCTAGAGACTATTGCAACCAATCAAATGAAAGAGCCTTCTATCGAGGGCATTGTGGTAAATACAAGAGATGTCACGGACCGTGTACTTCACTTAAAAGCCATAGAAGAACAAAATACGGCTCTAAAAGAAATAGCATGGAACCAGTCCCACATCGTCAGGGCTCCCGTGGCCAGATTAATGGGGCTCATCAATCTTATAAAAGAAGAGGGATTAAAAAATGACGAAAGAGCCGAAATTCTTGACTTTATCCTAAACTCGGCCGAGGAAATTGATCACGTTATTAAAAAAAACGTTGAAAGAACAACTTTTACAATAGATATAGACCAGCAGCTATGACCTATGAGTTAGTAATGGTCGAGGACGACCCAATATTTATCTTTTTATTAGAAAAAGCAATCAAGGGAGTAGGGTTACAAGGTAATATACGCCCTTATTCTAATGGTTTAGAGGCCCTGAACTATTTTAAGAAGAACTACACGAAAGAACAAAACTATGTTGTTTTCCTTGATCTTAACATGCCAGTAATGGATGGGTTCGAATTTATGAAAGCTTTTGAGGACTTAGCTTCTATAAGTAATACCCTAGTGTTCATACTTACCTCCTCCCGCAACCAAAAGGATATGGACAGCTTTGAGGGAAATCCTTTTATTACGGAATATATTTCCAAACCCATTAGTGAAGCCATCATAAAAAACCTTAAAGAAATTATAGAAGATAAATTTGGGTAAAATGGCCATCGATGGCCATGGTTTCCAACATATTAAGCAAAGAACCAATACGGTAAACATAGTTGTTGGTTTGAGCTGGATGAGAACGCTTTACTATCTTAGCTAGAAATCTTTACATATGCGCAGTTTACTTTTTTTCGTGTTTCTTGGATTAACTTCCCTCGCCACTAACGGACAAACAAATTCCTACTCCATTTCATTCGATAACGCCGTTCACCACGAAGCCGCTGTAGGCGTTATTTTCCAAAATATAGAGACGGATACCCTAGAGGTACGCATGAGCCGTTCCTCCCCCGGACGGTATGCCTTACATGAATTTGCGAAGAACGTTTACGACTTTAAGGCGACGGATGGCGACGGAAAATTACTGAACGTCTACAGAAAAGACCCTTATTCGTGGTTTGTTTATGGTCATAATGGTACGGTAAACATAGGCTATACCCTTTTTGCAAACCATGGGGACGGCACCTATTCCCAGGTAGACGAAACACACGCCCATTTAAATATGCCAGCCACCTTTATGTATGCCCCATCACTGAGCGACAGGAAAATTGAGGTCGATTTTAGGGTTCGGGAAGATTTGGCTTGGAAAGTGGCCACCCAATTACCGCAGGTGTCGGGCACCAGATACACCGCGCCGGATTTACAGTATTTTATGGACAGCCCTACCGAAATAAGCAATTTTGGATTGCGAGAGTTTAACATTGATGGACAAAACGTGCGCTTAGCCCTGCACCACAACGGTACGGAGGAAGAACTGGACACCTATTTTGAAAAAGTGAAAAAAGTAGTTTTGGAACAACAGCGAGTATATGGCGAACTGCCCAAGTTCGATTATGGAGCGTACACTTTTTTGGCCTGTTATGTCCCCAATGCCTCGGGCGATGGCATGGAACATAGAAACTCCACCATTGTAACCAGCACCAGAAGTCTGGCGGACGGTGGCATGGAGGACAATATAGGGACCATATCGCACGAATTTTTTCATGCATGGAACGTAGAGCGTATTCGCCCAAAATCCTTGCAGCCCTTTAATTTTGCCGAAGCCAATATGAGCGGATTACTTTGGTTCGCCGAGGGCTTTACCAGTTATTACACCAATCTTATTCTATGCCGCGCCGGACTCATGACCCCGACGGTATATGTAGCCGGACTCACAGGTACTTTCAATTATGTCTGGAATTCTCCTGCGAGGCAATTCTATAATCCCATTCAGATGAGTTACCAAGCCCCTTTTGTGGATGCCTCTACTTCGGTTGATCCCGTGAACCGTGAAAATACCTTTATATCCTATTATTCTTATGGTAGCTTGCTGGGCTTGGCATTGGACCTTTCCCTAAGGCAGCAAGGCCTTAATTTAGACGATTATATGAAATTGGTCTGGGAGACCTATGGCAAAAATCAGAAGCCCTTTACCATAGAGGACCTACACAATACTTTGGGTGCCTATGCAGGAACGGCTTTTTCCGATTCGTTTTTTGGCAAGTATATTTATGATAGTCAAATGCCCAAATACCAAGAACTATTAACTGCTGTAGGAGTTGCCCTTTCGCAACATCCGGAAACCACATTCTTTGGTGCCGTGGTAAGTGAAACCGGGGTCATTACAACTAATCCATTCCAAGGGTCCCCGGCATACGAGGCGAAACTTACCAAGGGTGATGTCCTCACACATAGCAACGGACAACCTTTACCAAAAGACCAAGCCTTTGCGGACTATCTAAAAACCTTAAAGGTAGGCGAACGTATCACAGTGGATTTTGAGCGCTTTGGAGACAAGAAAAGTACGGCAGTACAATTACAATCAGACCCAGCCTATAGCATCAATTTAATCGAAATATCTGGCACAAAAGCTACTAAAAAAGTATTGAAATTGCGTAAGGAGTGGTTAGGATTGGACTAGATGCAGTACCACTATACCCAAGCGATATTGGATTCCGAGCTAGAAGAAATCCTAGCCCTACAACGTCGTAATACAAAGCGATCCCCAGAGTCCAGCGAAATTATGCAAGATGGCTTTGTACCCGTAGAGCACAGTTTAGACCTGCTTAAAAAGATGAATGCCATTGCTCCCCATGTTATTGCCAAACAAAATAATGTTGTGGTGGGTTATGCGCTCTGCATGCGTCCTAGTTTTGGAAATGACATTCCTATCCTAGAATCCAGGTTTAGAGAATTGGAACGTTTGGGCGTGGCGGACTATATGATCATGGGTCAGATTTGCGTCGTAAAGGCGCATCATAAACAAGGGTTTTTTCGTTCGTTGTACGCTACAATGAAATCACAGTTGACAGAAAACTATAAGCAACTCATCACAGAGGTGGATGCCACCAACACACGCTCTTTGCATACCCATTTAGCCATAGGTTTTAAAACGCTGAGTACCTTTACGGCGAACGACCGAGATTGGGTTGTTCTGTTATTGTCTGTCTATGATAATGATAGCATAAACACCATACGGTAATGACAAAACCAAAATAAAAACCTTTGCATCTATCGTGCAGTACCCAAGACCTATGCCAAGGCCTGTTCTTATTTCATTTATATGATGCTTTTTGAAATAAATAACCCGTCTTTACTTTCTGTTCTTAAGCACCAAGATTGGCACCTTTGAATGGTAACCTAGGTTTTTTATCAAGGGCTTTGAGAATATATTACTAAAAAAGTTCTTCTTTTGATTTGTAAAGGCTATCATATCACTGTCGCGGCTTTCAATAAAAGCGTTAATACCTGTCTGTAGCCCAACATGCTCCAATTCATGAAAACTATGTGCAACACCTTCTAGGATGGCCTCCAAAAGAGCCTTGCCATCTTGTTGATTTTGAGTTAGCCCCTTGGACTTCTTAACATGCAATACACATATGTGGGCCTTTTGTAATTTCGCAATCTCCATCATGCAATCCAACTCCCTGCGCTTAAAAGGACCCTCATAATCTGTGGGAAATATAATTTCTTTTGGAGCCTTTATGTCCAAACTTTCGGGTACGGCCAATACTGGGCATTCGGTAATGCCCTGCATTATGGTTATAGCATTCGTACCAAAGATTACGCTAGCAGAGCCGGTCTTACCCTTTGTACCCATCACAATCATATCTATATCCTTTTTAGCCACTAGCTCCTTTGCCGATTTTAACAATACATCATAGGTAATAATGGACTGCACTTGATGCTTTGAATTTTTCGTAAACGGTTCTAGCTCCTTAAGAAATATTTGAAACTGGACTTCCGCTTTCCGAATTGCCAGATCGTGGGGTTCTTCCCCGCGTTTGGGTAAGATATATGCAGAACCTTGAATAGAAAAAGGGTCTACTTCATAGATATGCAGTAAATAAAAGGTACAGGCATAATCAGCATACAAGTCCAGTGCATAACGAATGGCATGTAACGAATTGTGCGAAAAATCAGTAGGTATTAAAATTTTTATTTTCATATAGGCTTTCTTCTTATTTTAATAAAACTAGGTCTATTGGCCAAAGAAAACAATGACTGTTGTCATAAATCTTTTTGGCTCTAGTATAATTTAGCGTTGTTATTTCTGTTAAAATCAAAAAAACAGGGTCTTTAGTTTACTGGAAATCGGAGAATCAGAAGTAATTAGTATCGTATCCATTTTAAACTAGAGCCACCTATTTTGTTAAGTTACGTTTCCTGAGGAGGTTAATTATCCTAAAACAATAACTGTAAGCTCCTATTTATTTCAATTATTTTACAGAAATATCAAATAGAACCTCTACCCAGGTCAATAAAACTCCTGTTATAGAGTGGGTTCTATCATTTTTTACGGAGAGAAAATATAATTAAAAAACTTGACATAGGACGAAAAGACATAGGACTTAGGACTTAGGACTTAGGACTTAGGACTATTAATTTTTAGGTCAATAAAACTCCTGTTATAGAGTGGGTTCTATCATTTTTTACGGAGAGAAAATATAATTAAAAAACTTGACATAGGACGAAAAGACATAGGACTTAG
>Ga0075117_1000744_pt1 | contig 21719 bp, 27 predicted proteins | sample AntAceMetag02UKJ_FD_69789 | JGI IMG/M metagenome (GOLD analysis project Ga0075117, IMG submission 69789) | Saline lake microbial communities from Ace Lake, Antarctica - Antarctic Ace Lake Metagenome 02UKJ | ecosystem: Environmental > Aquatic > Non-marine Saline and Alkaline > Saline | place... | reverse complement strand
TCGAAGAACTTCTTAGAATGTGATCTGGTATCGACATCAGTCGTTTCTGGTTCTTTTGATTTTACCATACAATTATTTACTCAAAAATGAGTTATTGACTTATAATCGAAAAGCGTTTATAAATATGATTGATACTGTTTGAAGCTAAACAGAATAGACGCACTGGACCGGGGCGCAATACCCCGCAGCTCCACCAATTGATCAGACGGGTGACTGACACCTTCAAGGTAATGCTTGTATTCAACTTTATGATGATCGCTATGGGGCTGAAATAGGATCGACAGGTGTAGTAAAAGTGAGGTCTAGGTATCCGGGTCAGGCCCGAAACAGGCTGAGAACACAATATTTGCAAACGATAATGACTTTGTAATGGCAGCAGCTGCGTAAGCAGTGAAGCCGGGGTTTTTCCGGGGTCCTAGCAACAGAATCCCCGGAACTTTATTCAAATTAAGGAGAACCCATGGAAGACGACTTGTTGCCTAGAGACGTTGCTGAAGCTTATCTTAAAGAAAACACTTCGATGTCAGAAGAGCAAATTCAACGGTATCTCCACAAGACTCAATACTTTCCTATTAACCACCTAAAGAATGCTATTAAATTTTTTCCAAAACCAAATAAGAAATTCGTTTCTCCTTGTCCGACTCCTACACCAGCTGAAATAGAAATTTTAGCAATCATCGCAGAAGAGTGTTGAGATTGGTCAGCGTGCAATGAAAGCAATTCGTTTTGGACTTGAAGAGACTCAACCCGGACAAGAGTTGAATAACGTCGAACGCATGAGTTTAGAAATCGGCGACCTTCTTTGCATTCTCGATTATGCGACCATGTATGGTTTGGTAGACTGGCCTAAGGTCGATGAAGGCATTGAGCGAAAAGAAAAACAGCTTGCGAAGTTTTTACAGCATTCAAATTTTGACAATTAAAAATAACCTCCTTATTATATAAGGATGAATGCTATCCAAGAAGCAGTGCTGCTTCTACTCCCACCAAAACAAAAGAAAGGCCCTTCGGGTTGGATTGGATATAATTGTCCGATCTGTACCAAAGTAGGTAACCACCGTCCCGATACCAGAGGACGAGGGCAAGTCGTCTTAAATATGGGCGGCGTCTTTTTCTATTGTCATAACTGCCATTTCAAAACTGGATGGACACCTGGTGGAATATTCGGCAAAAAGATCAGCATGTACCTAGAAGCGTTGGGTGCTTCTGCTGAACAGATCGGTCAGCTTCAACTTCTTTCAATGGAAATGGAAGAAATGACTGAAACTGAACAGATCATAATGACGCCGGAAATGAAGCCCCAGAGACTACCCAAGAACACAAAGTCATTCAGCGAATGGATGGACGAAGATAACCCACCAACAAAATTCTTAGAAGCGTTGAAGTACATTAACGATAGAAACCCTATGCTTTTGGACCTCATAGACTTTCATTGGTGCTCTGAGACAGTAGGTCGCCGGGACGGACGTATTATAATCCCACTTAAATACCAAGGCGAGATAATGGGTTTCTCAGCACGTTGGTTTGATGGCCCATTACAAGGTCGGCCGAAATATCTTAATGATGTTCCGACGGGATATCTGTATAATGCAGACTTATTGGATAGCCCGCACAGAAAATACGTCGTCCTAGTAGAAGGGGCGATTGATGCCGCAGCTATTGACGGCGTTGGTGTGATGAAAAACAAGGTAACCGACCAACAGCTCAAGTGGTTGTTGGCAACAGACAAACAAAAAATCGTCTTGGCAGACAGAGACCAAGCAGGTTCCACATTAATTGATCAAGCAATCGAACATGGTTGGATGGTATCTTTTCCTAATTGGGACCCTTCGATTAAGGATGCAGAGGAAGCAACAAGAAAATACGGTCGGCTGTTCACAGTGGAACGAATTCTACATGAAGCTGTGAGTGGCGAAGGCTATATAGGAGTGAAGCGCATACAATGGCTATAAATTTCGACAAAGATATCCAAAGACTTTTGATTGAAATGATGTTGACAGAACCAAGTTTATTTGTTCGTGCAGCGCCAATCTTAGAACCAGATTATTTCCACTTAGAATTCCAAGACACTGTTAAGTTCTTGCATCAATATAGCAAAGAATATTCGACTTTGCCTACTCTTGATCAGCTCAAAGCTGAATGCAAGATAGACTTTAAGAAATTGCCAGAGTTCAATACCAATCACCAAATTGCAGCGTTAGATTCGATTGAGGCTTTTTGCAAACACCGAGCAGTTGAGCTTGCTGTTCTGGATTGTGCAAGAAGAATTAAAGAAGGCAGCGCCGATGGAATTGAAAAGATTGTTAAGGACGCTGTTCTTACGTCACTTCAACGCGACTTGGGTACTGATTATTTCGAAGACCCTAGAGCAAGGATGGAAAAGATCAACAGCGAACAAGGTGAATTGAGTACCGGTTGGGATTCAGTTGATAAAGTCTTGTACGGTGGTTGGGGTTGGGGTGAACTCGAAATCTTTGTTGCTCCAACCGGTGGCGGTAAATCAGTTGCGTTGCAGAACTCATCGAGGTTAATGATTGATAGAGCGTTAGCGCAAGGACTGAACGTTATCTATATCACGCTGGAACTTAAAGAAGAACTGGTAGCAAAAAGAATTGACGGACAGTTTACGGACATTCCGTTGAATCTGTTGAATAGAAAAATTGATGAAGTCGAAGCTGCGATTGTTCTGAAAGGTAAGACAGCAGGTGTTGGTCGTTTGCAATTGAAATATCTTAGACCGCAATCAACCACAACTGATTTGGAAGCGTATATTCAAGAATACGAAATTCGAACAGGTATTATTCCGAATATTATTGTGGTTGACTATTTGGACTTGCTCAGACCAGCTGACAAATCTATCTCAGCAGGTGACTTCTTCATGAAAGACAAATTGGTATCTGAAGAACTCAGAGCAATGGCCGCGGATCGAACCAAAATGGGAAAGAAAACCTCGGTATTGACCGCTTCGCAGGTTAACCGAGACGGTATGGACGAAATGGAATTCAGTGTTTCGGGTATTGCTGGTGGTATTTCTAAAGCTTATGGTTGTGACAACCTTGTTGCAGTTTATGCCTCGTTGCCGATGAGAGAGCGCGGAGAGATGCAGTTTCAATTCTTGAAAACTAGAAACTCCGGCGGCAATGGTAGAAAACTATTGATGAAATATGATCCAGACACTTTGAAAATTTCAGACCATGAGGATTTCGAGGAAGCAACACAGTCCACAACCAATAAGATTACTGATAAAATCAATAGGGCAAAGAAAGGGATTACTGACAGAACCGCAGTTGACAAACCGGTTTTCGATAACACCAAAACTGGTGAAGATCTAGCTCAACGCGGAGCGATGTTAACCGGAATGTTGGCTGAAATCAAAACTAAGACTTAAAGAGGTCCGCACTTGAATTTAGCAAGTTCCATGAGGCGGTCGATTCTTTCTAAATCCTCTGCATCACTTCCTTCATCAAATTTGGTTTCTGGCTCGTTCTCTTTCCATATATCAATTAGTTTCTCAGCCCAAATGCGAACATTGCCTGTCGGTACACGATGATGTATAGCCCACTTCTTTGCGAAACTATAAATTTCTTCTGGAGTGTCGGGCATGAGGTCCATTACTGCTTCTTGGAAGCCTTTGAATGTTGCATCAGTGCCGTGGAAAGAGTACCTGGTATCTTCATCAAGATCATCGTCTCCCCAAAGCGGATCCGGTGATGCCATAACAATGCTACCCTTCGAGTGATTAACTTCTTTACCTGACAACGTTCTAACGATTACATTCTGTTGGTAGACATCAATGACTTCGCCAAATCTGTCTTGTTCGTTGTCTACATAAGCCGGATCAATTTCTACGAACGGGCCATCTTTTTCGTCATAGTAATATTCTTCATCACCATCTTCCCATTCATCGTCGTCTCCCCAACCGCTGTCCCAGTTAAGGTCATCTTCATTCAGCCCGGCGTTTCCGCCTGCGTTCATAACTTCAGACTTCTGCCAATCTTTTAGTTTAGGATCGTTCATCATATCATCTAATGAATCTCGGTCTAATCCTCTAATTTCTCGTCTGAATGATGTGCGATCTTCTTTCTTACCGACGTTTTCTTCCATAGTCTCAGAATTGTATAGAGCAGCTAGTTCTTCGGCAGCTTCTCGGGTAAACCCGTCTTGCGTATCATCGCCATTCATAACAACCTCGCCTCTGCTATCAACCACAGCCCAAGTTCCTTCCAGCCCTGGTTCATCGTCTTCCCAAGCACTAAACGGTGGTCGGAACGTCGAATCGATTCTATTCTTCGAACTTGGTTTACTTTCGTCTAAATAACTGTCATCAAGAAATTTAACCCAGGTTTCACCTGGAGCATTTGATACTGCAACTCGAGCATAATACTCACCTAATTGCGTTTGTTCGATATGTCGAACAGTTCCGGGAACCTCTACGCCACCTCTCCAGTAGCTCATTTCCTTTCCAATTAGATGATCAAAAGGAGTTCCTTCGGATTCTTCCATCTCGGATCTTTTCATACCTAGATCTTTTGGTCCGGCTGGACGAGATCTAACTGGGTTTTTCTGCATTGAATGTTTATGGTGCGCAGAAGAAGTTTCTTCTTCCTCACCTTTTTCTTGGTTAGTTCCGTGCCAGAAATCATCCCAAGCGCCTTCGTCTAAATCATCGTCTTTTGGTTTTTTCTCGTCAGCTGCTTTCTGAGACATTTTCTTGAAATCTTCTTTGTCTTTAATTGGCTTCATCATTCTTTTCATTAAAGTGGCTCGATGCTTGTCTTCGTCTAAATCCTCATCATCAACAAGTGGCAAAGCAACTCCAGCCATTCCACCCGAAGTGGTTTCTCCGACCATACCTTCGAGCCCTGCTGCGTCTAAAGCATACGACAAAACTTCGAATGTGTCAATGTTTCTAAATTCATTGAATTCAGGCTCACGGACTACTTCCATAATGTCCGTCCAAGACACCATGCTCGGAAACGATTGGTCAATTCTATCTCTAACGCGATCAAGAAATTCATATTCCTCACCTTCTGCGCCGATCATGTCTGGATTCAAAGCATAAAGGACGCTTTCAGTATCGAATTGTTCGTCACCCGATTCTTGTAATTCACGGATGTCTTTTAGAATGTCACGCATGGTGTTCTCCTTGGTTTCTATTTCTTTTATTTATTTCAGTATAAATAGACATAGACCTTATCTTAAGGAGACAAGAAATGGCAAAACAAAAAATTGGTAGTCTATTAGAAGAGTTGGATCAAATCCTTCCGCAAACCAATAAATTACGCTTAGTTGAATCCAAAGGTGATCACATCATCACTTCTGCTATTAACTTCCTGAGAATGATTAATGAATCTTTTCCAGCGGAAGACGCTGCAGAATTACAGAAAAGATTCTATTCAGCCATTAAGAATGAAGATCTTCGTAGGTTCGATCGGGGTATCAAGAAAGTAAAGGAATCAAAATGAAGCACGAAGATTTACTAGACGAAGCATTCGGTGATTGGTTAGGTTCTAAGGCTAAAGGCGTCGCAACTCGTGCTGCATCAAAAGTCACTGGTGGTGGCTTGAAAGCTAAATTGAAGAAGCAGGAATCAATTAGACAGCAAGTTGAATCTATGATTAATGATTGGAACAAGTGGGCAGCAGAACGGCAAATTGATTCAGATAAACCTGATGCTAAATTACTCGGTCGTTTCTTGAGACAGGAAATGGGAATTGACGATAGAGTAGTTAAAGCTACGTCAAAGAAAAACGATAAAGTCAGCCCAGGTAAGCCAGTTGGCGATAAAGTTATGAGACAATATTTCTTAGATTTGATCACATACGCTGCCAAACTCAGTTCGCACGACAAAGAAAAAGCCGGAAAGAAAGCAAGAGATCAAAAAGGCCAAACTGAAAAATCAGCTGGAGCTCCTGAGGCACAAGCACCGAAAGTTGATACCTCGGCTGAACTAGTTGCTATGGTTAATCAACTTCCAAGAGACGAAAAAGAAAAGTTTACCGCTGCATATTTGAAAGCGATTGGAGCAAAATAAATGGATCAGAACGAAGAAAAAGTTTTCGAAGGCGTTCAAGACCTATGCGAAGCTAGACTTATCCGTTCAAAACAGGCCCTAAGCAGCTACAATGCAAAAGACATTGCAGACTTGACTTTTCTCTACTTCATCGCATTAACGATTTTAAAGAAAGACTTTAGTACCGCAAGCATCGCAGCTGGTTACGCCAAGCACACAATGAGATTTGGAAACTGGGACGGATGGAGATTCAGTTATAACGATCTCGGTATGTTGATTCATACTTTGTTCGGTAAGAACAACCAAGTTGATAAGTTGAAAGACGCTAACGCAAATCAAATGTTCATGAAGAAAATTCGGTTAAACGATCAAGAAGTAAAAAATTGGTTACGTGATACCGCAAGGGGAATTGATAGAACTAACCGAGATCGTCGATTCATGCTAAATCTAGAAAAGAATTTAGGAATTGATAATAGTAATTATCGTTCAATGAGACGACTAGCACCTGAATGGCAGACTTTATCTCATGGAGAACGTTCATTAGTAATGACTAGACTACTTCAAGCTTTTCGTATTCGAGCAAGAAAAAGTGAATTGTTCAAAGTCTTAGAGACGATGGCAAAAGCTAACAAGTTAGAAATTAAAAATGCAAAGAACCCAGAGGATGCGTACAAAGAAAAGACTTCTTTAATGAAAAAAGCCGCAATGGCCGCCGGACTTAGTTTAGGTGCAGTCGGTCTTGGGGCAGCACACGGTGCATGGAAAGCAAAGAAAAAAGATCAAGCTAGAAATTGGAAGGTCCGAGAAGAAGAGGAAGCTGACTTAGAACTCGATGAAGTGTACGAAACGTCTTCAGCTGGGTCAACCTCAGCTGGCGGAATTGCCTCAGTTGCTGCGCCAGGTGGATATGTCAGAAGAACTCCGACTCCGGATTATCAAAGATTAAGAAAGAATGATAAAAACAAGAAAGATTACGGCATGGCAATTACTTCAGATCCTATGCTAACTAATGGTGAGAAGGATCAAAAAGCGAGACAAGCTAAGAAAACGTCTAAATGACGTAATTTTTTGACAAAAACATAAATAAAGGTAAGTCCGAAGAACGGACGAAACACTCAATAGGAGAAATAATATGACTGATAAAATTAATGGTCAAGTAGTCAACGGTGAACACCTTACTTCAGATATCGATTTCTGGACGGTTTATACCGCACACATTCTAACAGCAGGAACGGATGTCGATCCAGATGGAACCCCAGCAGGTGCTGATAACCTAGATCGTCTTATCCAGTTTGTTGGACAGCGCGCACAGGCAGTTATGGTTTCTGTTTCATCTTCGGCAGCAGTCGCAGACCCAACAGCAGCACCATATAACTTCGGTACAAGCTACGACGCAGCAGCTGACATCTATACTCTGAAGTTTGCTACTGAGAACACCGAAGCATGGACAGACACTGTTGGCGTTACCAACAACCTAGAAGAAGCACTTGATGGCTTCCCTCTTCCGGTTACTCTTGACAACTCTGCACAGACAGCAGCCGATACAGCATTGGTTAACACGTCTTCAGCAACAGTTAAGAACACAACGGTTGTGAAGTCACTAGTTCTTTAATCTAGAATTAGGATTTATGAATTAAGGGAGAGGCTTCGGCCTCTCCTTTTCATATGTCATCTATTTCATTCAAGTAAATAAGACATATGAACTCACTAACAGGTATGCTGCGATGAAACTAAATGAAGTTTTCGATTTAAGTGAAGACGATCTTGAAGAAGGTGCGAAAATGGTCTGGGCTCGCTCAGGTAATCGCGTTGTTCGAAAGTATCGTTGCTCTTCGGGAAGACGCAAGAACCGAATTGTAAGCAATCCGGCCGATTGTAATAAACCAATTGATATTCGCAAGCGTCAGAAGATGAAACAGACTCGGGCGGCAAAAGGTGCGAGAATGGCGAGGAAGTCGAAAAAGACTAAACGCGCAAATCCAGCAAGTATTCGAGTTCAACGCTTAAACAAAAGGAGCTAACGATGAGCCTAAACGAAAAACTAGTCGACAACAGCATTGAACAGACTTTTGCTAATACTCTAGGAATTGATATTTCACAACTCGAGCCGTTGATGAAGAAAGTCAATATGCCTTTGGGTGATTACATGGAACTCACAATCATTCTTGATAATGACGATGGTGATGTAGATAAAGAATCACTGAAAGATTTTGTATTCGGCACACATAAGTATGCAAGAGCATTTGGTAAGTATTTGAGCGGTAAAAACGCAAAGGTAGCAGAAGGTAAGCCAGTTAGAGATCCAATCGCAGCTGACCTTAGAACTCCGAAGTACAAGAAAAGAACTACCAAATCTAAAGAAGAAATCAAGCGACAAAAAGACGCACAAAGCCGTCGAGCAAAGCATAAGAAAAAGCCGGACATTGAAGAAGAAACAGTTCCTGCAACAGGCGGAACAAGAAAAGATCCTCCTAATACCCAAAATCAAGGCACTGGCGTAGGGTCACCAGGCAAAACAGCAAAGAGTGGAAAATCAGGTCAGCCAGGTAATTTTGGCGAGTCAATTGAAAAGGATGGAAAAACAATGAAGTATAAAAAAGCGTTTCGTTTGCAGCACTTGACTGAGTCGCAAATTACAAGAATGATGGTTGAAATGCCAAAGAAAAAGCGTGCAATTTTAGAGCACGTTATGAAACTACCAACGGCGGAACTAAAAAGACGCCACGCAAACATTCGTGGGTTTGACACTCCGAGTCTCGTTGAAGATCGTATGTCAAAGAGAGGCCTTCAAGAAATGATTGCTCAGTGTCTTTATGAGAACATTGGCGATTTCAAAATTGCTTGGACCGATGAAGGAACAAGTGATAAGATTTGGGGATATTGGGTCAACGGCAATCAAGCAATGACCTTCTGGGGTCGCCGTAATAAAAGCTATCGTTTCAAAGAAGTACCGAGAATGGACGCCAAGATGGCATTCACTAACCGTATCCACAACCGTGGTTATGCTGATATTTCCAAGTTGAAGATGGCAACAGCAGTCTTGCAAGACGCACAGGGCCAGGCCGGAATTACGCAGGACGAGCAGCCTCGTCGACCAGTTCCAAGAAGAACAAACGAAGACGGTTCAGAACTAGACCCAGCGGAAATGCAAGATCGTGTTCGTGATCTTGAACAGGCAGCTAAAAGACCTGGTTCTGAAGTAAGCATCGACGCAGACGGTACAGCAATTGACGCTGAACTAAGTGGGATTGCTGATGATCCACAAGATCCAAATGGAAAGATCGCAGTCGTTAAAAACAAGCAGGGCGGAGAAACCATGCTTGCTGATCTAGGAAATGTTGCATTGGCTGAAGATGACATGGCAGATGAAGTCATGACGATTCTACAGTCACACGGCATGAGCAAAATCGACGACGATACTGACTTGTCCGGTTCTGATCTAGGATACGCACTTTACTCTTACTTCCTAAATTCTGGCGAAATGCCTTACGGAACAGCAAAAGCTAGAACCGGTGATCCGGACGAGTGGATTTACCAGAAGCTAGAAGATATGGGCTTGGTAGATACCGGTTCAAGTGCATTCGAAGGTTCGATGGACAGAATGATGAAACTTTCCGGCGCAGGTCGTGTTGAAGAAAGTGAAGACGATTATTGGGAATGCCCTAAGTGCGGAACAACGAATGAAGGTGATTCTTGCAAAGCTTGTGGATGCTCACAAATCGAAGAAGATGGCTTTGAAGAAGGACGTAAAGTTAGCACCCGAGTAAACGCAAAGGGTGAGAAATTCTCAAGGCCGAAACAATAATGAGATTCATGGAGATCACAGGCGGGTTTATTCTTCCGGTAAATAATGATGAAGAAGAGTTGATTAAAGTGCTCGAAAAGCACGACCTTATTTGGGAATCAGAGCTCGACGAATACGGTGTCTCTATTGCAGAGAAAATGGTTGGGAAGGGACTACTCAACCGAGTGGAAAGGGAAGATAAAATTGGATACGAACCTAACTTAGGAGAAAACGATGACTAATCCTCCAGACCGACAAACTGTGAATGACATGATGGATTTCATTAATGTGGTCAGTGAAGAACCTCAGGAATTACCTGCGAGACCAGTGAACGCAGGTCAGCCGCAGACCTCAATTACTCCGATGGATATCCAAGGTGATATCGAAAGAGCAAATAAGGATGCAACAAGAAACTTGCTTGAAAGTTTAGGTGACTTACTTGACGAGCCAGAATCTGAACAGCACACCAACGTTCAACAATCTTTCCAGAATGCAGCGGTTTCGGCTTATGAAGATATCAAAGACGATGTGGGGCTAAGAGAAGCAACTCAAACAACTCGCACTCCTACTGGATTCATTTACGGTGAGTGGGAATTGATTGAGCGTAAGAAAAACGAAAAGAAAACTTTCTATACGATCAGACACACCGGTACTTCGGAAATCTTAGCAAAAGACTTACGATTAAGAGAAGCAGCCCTATCATTAGTTAAGATGCTAAATGAAGGGCGTCCGATTAATTCACCGTCTTGTTTCGAAGCGCTTCAACTTGATATGAAATATCAGTCATGTATTTTTGAGATGGCGAACTTGAATACCAAGAAAGGTGCGATTTACGAAGACAAATATGATTCTGCACGAGACAAAGCGGTCAGTGCAAAAAAGCGAGCTCAGCGAATTTTAAACGATTTACGTGGGTTGAAATAAATAACAAAAACGAATTTTTGGAGACAAAACCATGAAACTAAAAGATGTTGATACCGATGTATCGTTGAGAATGAGCAAAATCCGTAATAAGCTAAAAGAAAGCTACGGGATTGATGTTTCTAAGTACGCAACCAAGGATGCAAAACGTATTGCTTCTAAGCTTCGTGTCCTTGAGAACCGTTCAAACTTTTCGAAGCACATTAAAAATCCTGAGTGGAAGAAAATGTCACTTATGATTGAGTACTTTAAACTCCAGGAAGGTAAAGGCCAGATTGGTCCTTCCAAGGGTGATACAGCTCACGAGAAAATGTTCAAGAAAATGGACCAGTCCGGTAACGCTAAAGGATTCAAGTCCGCAGCTAAAAAGCCAACCGACGACAAGTATTCCAAAATGGCTAAGAAGCACGGCGTTAAGGAAGGAACACAGCAGCACGCATTTGTGAAGCTTATGGAATCAGAGCTAGAGCGTTCTGAAATCATTCTCGGCGCGCGTAACATTGTTGAAGACGTTCAAGACATGGTCGAATCCCTAAGCAAGACTAAGGTAGAAAAACTTTCTCCGTTGGTTGAGCGTATCAAAGCTGAATTCGGTCTTGATATGGCCGAGACATTCAATGAGTCAGTTGGTGCACAGCTTGAGGCTGCACTAGATTCTTTGTCGGGTGTTAAGGAATTGATTGATACTGAGACACTTCGTTTGTCCGGTGACATCGAGCCAGAAGCTGTTCAAGACTTTGGTGGCGATGATGAAATGGGCGACCCAGAAATGGATCTCGACGTTGATGCCGACATGGGCGGTGATCCAGAAATGGATCTTGACGTTGATGCTGACATGGACGACGGTGAAATGGAACCACTTGACCGCGAACTAAAAGAAGGCAAGAAAATTGCAATCGAATTGATCACAACCAAAGGCACTCGCGGAAAGAAGTTCTTCGAAAGCCGTAAGCAGATGAAAAATTGGGTTAACAAAAACCAAGACAAGATCGGTAAAATCCTGGGAGTAAAGTAACTCATGAGGATTAAAGAGCTCACGCCGTTGTTGGAATTTTTCGATCCCACGGCAGGGATGGCAGGAGTTCTTTCCGATTATTTGATTTCGCTTAAGGCTTCTGGCGTTGATTCTATTAGAACCGACGCAGCCGTAGACGAGATCAAGAAAAGATATGGTCAAGATTTGACTTTAGAAGATATCACAGCGATACATTCTGAAGGAAAATTACCAATGGTAAAGGATATAACAAGAGACGAAATCTTCTTAGATATTAGAGATTCGGAAATTAAGAACAAGAAACCAGTTAACAATGCGGAAGAAAAAGTTAAGAACATGGCGAGATCAGCCGCAGCAGACGCGTCGAAGGAGATTTAAAAATGTCAAATAAGACAGAAATGAGATTACTGATTGAATCAATGGATATGGATCAGTTAGATGAGCATACGCCAGAAGCCTGGGATGAACAAGAAAATTCTAGAATGTATCATTCAGTTGCGAGCATTGCTAAGCAATACGGTCTTAATTTTGATGATATGGTCGAGCCACTTGAAGAAGCTTTCAAAGCTGGGTATAATTACGGTGAAGAAATGTATAGCCAAGAACAAACTGATCACGGTGCATTTCCTCCTGAAGATGACGAAATTCAAGAAGGATGGAAAAATCCAAGATCTTGGGCGCTTCTTCCAGCAACCAGGATTTTGTTTGGTAAGAATGCAATCTTCCCTGAAATGATTGCAAGTGATGTTGGTCCTTGGGAAGGTCAATCAATCGTTGTCTACGTAGTTTCGATGCAAAAAGGATGGGATAAATGGTCACCGGCGTTTTTAGTATCGCACGGTAGCATAGCAGGCGATGAAGTAATTGGATCCACCCAGCCAATTCACCATGATCAAACCGGTGCATCGAGCCAGGTTAAAGTTGAAAATATCATGACTTTTAAAGGTGAGGATATGCTTGATCAAGGAAACGGTATCGGAGTCGGGACTAAGCGTCCGATTTGGGTATTCAAGTAATGGCAATTTTTCCAACATCAGCTGATGCTCGACTTATTTCCGAAAATAACCTGGTTATTTTTGATGAAGCCAGAGCAATTGAACGAGCCGTATTGGTTGCAGCTGCTGCTGGATTATTGACCGCAACGGTTGATGACGATACAACGATGACAAACAGCACACCGGCTGATGCCACAAGCCAGTCTTACTTTAATATCTGGCAAAAGACTGTAATCGACCGAGCGAAGTTAAATCAAATGAATGCAATTATCACATACTTCGAATCAAGAGGTTACTCGATTACGCGTGAATCAAACGCAAACGATGCAACGGTATTGCAATGGACAATTGAGTGGTAAGATGAAAAATCCAATTAAAGAAATGAGAAAATTAATTGAGTCTATCGAAGAGGATATCTCCGATATCCCACAAGCGGTTAAAGACTTAGCAGCAGAAATTACAGATGGCACTTCTCCACAAGAAGCTCTACAAATGATTGCTGATGACTATGAATTAAATCCAGCTTTGTTGAGGTCGTAAGTTCCAAGAACAGAAAGGCGTTAGCGTTGATGATTGGGCTGACGAAGGCTCTGCAAGAGCACAGACACTAGACAAAATGGATTCAGCAAAATCAAAAGAACTCGACGCAAAAGTTCAAGACACCTTGCGAAGAGCTCCGGATGTTTTCAATCAACCACAAGCAATTAGAAGAGGCCAGTGGTTTGGGAAAGAATTCAGTCTTAACGGGAAGGATTATTTGTTTGTGACTATTGCTAGATCAGGTCCTAGGGGTCGCAAACAAAAATGTTGGGCAGTTCGAACATCAGATGCTGAACTTATGATTCTTTCTGGAAGTTCGTTTATTATTCAGATTCATAAGCAGCTTACTTCACAAAACTAGAACTTTCTAGAATTTGAGAACGAGCAATAAAAGTCGACCAAGTCTGTAGGTGCTAATTTTTCAACTGTGAAATTTGAATAAGTAATGGTTTTTGCCAGAAGTTCTCCGCGTCCACTTTCCACAGCTCTTTTTCCGGCCTCTCGACGTTCTTGGTTTTGAGATAATGCTTCAAGGTACGAGACCCCGGTAATATGCAGAAGAACGGTTTTATAACCTTTGAGTTTTGCATTCAACAAGCGGTTAACTGTGAAATTAAAATTCGCAGCAGTTCCCATAGCAATCAAAGCATACCTGCTTTTCATTAGCTGATCAAAATCAGCTGAGATCATTTCCATTGCTTGTTTGTATTCATCTGGATTAGAGTGCTTTCCTCCAATTCTTTCGAGGTAGTCATCTACGTCCATCAATTTGTATTTCTTCAAATCGATATGCTCACGGATAACGTGACTCTTGCCTACCGCAATACCGCCTGCCACCAAAACATAAACCTGTTCTTGATGATACAGATCATTAATAGCATCGATGTCGATTCTTTTATCCATACCTTATCTTATACTCAGATAAATACTTAGTCAAGACTTATTTTGACTTATCTATTCAAGTAATCGTATAATAATGGTAATGCTATATAAACAGAAATTCCCTTACGAGAAGTTAAATCGTGAAACCGACTCTGAAACAGGTATCCGTCACTATGAGACTCCAAGTGGTTGGGTACCTTCTGTTACGACTATTCTTAGCGCAACTGGTGACAAAACCGGATTGAATAATTGGGTTGCTTGGAAAGGTGAGAAAGAAGCTAATAGAATCAGAGATGAAGCCGCAGCACTAGGAACCGTGGTCCATGACAATATGGAAGCGTTCCTACTTGAAAGAGAACGACCGGGAGGTTCGAACTTTATCTATCAACTTGGTACGAAAATGAGTGATGTCCTTATCACTGAAGGGTTTAAGAAAGTAGAAGAAGTCTGGGCAATTGAAGAGCCGCTTTATATGGATGGACTTTATGCTGGAACCTCAGATTTGATTGGCGTTTACAACGGCAAAGAAACAATTTTCGATTGGAAGAACACAATTAAAATGAAGCTAAGAAAGTTTTTAGGTGATTATAGGTGTCAAGCCTCAGCCTACGCATTAGCTCATAATCATATGTTCGGAACAAACATTGAGCAAATCGCAATTATGATGGTTGATCGACAATTACAATTCGAAGCGTTTGTCTTTGAAACAGAAGAGTTTAATGAATCAGCAGCAATGTGGGTTCAAAGGTTAGAGGAATGGTATGCGTAACCACGTTGATGTTCTGAAAGCCAAAGCAAAGAAAGATCCTAAAGTAGCCGCATTGGTTGATTTAGTAGAAAATGGAAAGATCGACCAGAAGTTCATTGAGAATATGGATGAACCGAATTGGTTGAAAAGCTCTTTGCTCTTGTTGGTAAAAGGACAAGGTATGAGCTTGAAAGAAACTTTGAAGCGTATGGAAGGCGGCATCAAAATTATTGATACGTCAGACCGTACACCGTACGAAGCATATAGGTACGCCGGTGATACTTGGGTGGGTGCGAGGCTTGCAATCAAGCTATCTCCGGGCGATTTGTTTTTGGCATTGACTGACCGAAGGGTAATGGTACGACAAGCAGAGAAAGAAGCATCAACAATCACGTTGGTTAGAAATTCCCACCCGGCAGGCAAAATGACCATCGAAGAATACAAGATGGCATACCGACAAGATATTCGTAAAAGACACGGTGATCCTACTGAAGAATCACAAGATCAAGAAAACAATGACGGGACTCGTCAACGGGGAATGTTTACTATTCGGAGAATGTAACCAGAATACCGATCTCAATAAATAAACAGATAAAACACAAGAGGTCATAAATGTCAGTCAAAGAAATTGCTCTTATGCAGCACAGACGAGGGTTGTCAACAGAGTTACCAGACGCGCTCGAAGAAGGTGAAATTGGTTTTGCTACCGATACCGGTGATATCTTTATGGGTGCACCAAATAATCCTTTGGTTGACGGTAGAGACCGCGCTACAGAAGACACATATCCGTATGAGAACATTCAGATTCTAACTGAATTAAGTGATAACTTAGAAATCATCCGTCACGCATACGAAGGTAATACTTCTACTCAACCAATCTTTCCTACGATTATTACTGGTTCCGGTATACCGGACACGCTCGCCGCCAGTGAAACGATTGACTTGAATACAAACATCATCGACCTTACGACTGGCCCTAATCCTGGAACAGGACTGGACAATGCGGTTTCGGCTATTAACGCAGCTGGAGTCTCTGGTGTGTTTGCTTTGAATGTCAACGGTTTCCTTCGTCTTGTTGGAGTGAACGGTCAGGATATTTCAGTTATCAACGTGATTGGTACGCCTCTTCAGAAATTGAAGATTGCTCCTATTGGTGAAACCGGTGTTACGTATCCATCGAACAGTCTAATTACTCGAAGCATGCAGTCAGTAACCGACGACCGTGTTTCGGTCAAAGCATACGGTGTTCTTGGTGACGGCAACCAAGACGACGCTGAATTGATTAATGCTGCTCTAATTGGAATTTACACGATTGACACAGCAAACGAAAACAAGAAGACATTGTTCTTCCCTGCCGGCGATTATATCCTAGACGACAACAGCGTTTACCTACCACCAAATGCAAAGTTAGTCGGTGAAGGTATTGACAGAACTGTTATTCAAAAATCAGCTACGCTTACAAGTGAAGCATTTAAAACTATGGACGGCAACGGTTTTTATGATGTGCTCTTGGCTTATGGAACGAACAGCGCTGCACAGCCTTCGGACATTGTCGTAGAAGACATGACCATTGAGAATTTAGAAGACACTGATTTGATTAACTTGACCTCGGCACAGAACGTGACGTTCCGTCGCTGCAAGTTTAAGACAGGCGGCACAGCTGGAATTATTTTCCAAGCACCGTTAGCTGGTGGATATCTAACTCAGTCCAACATCACGTTTGAAGATTGCATTTTCGATACAGCGTCAAAAGGAATTTACATCAATAATTTGATTGATAATATCCGTGTAATCAATTGCCGCTTCGTTGGAATTAACGACGAGTGCGTTGACTTTGCCGGAACCACCGGTGATGCTCCAGTTAGGTCTATTGTTCAGAGTAGTTTCTTCGACAGTGTATCAACTAATTCGGGAACAGTTATTTCTATCTCAGAAGACGCAAGCGATATTCAATTGATCGACAACCGTTTTAACATCACAACGTCAGAAGAAGAAGTTTCAAATGCAAGCTATACCTCATTCTCAAATCACAGACAGGTTACGGCTGCAATTGCAGACACCGCTTCTTTATTATTTGAATCATTCCCGCTTGGAACGACAACAGACACGATCTTGTCAATTGATTATGTAATTGACTCTCCGGCAAACCCTAGAGCAGGTACGTTCACAGTTTTCTATGACGCATCCGCAGCAGGTTCAGCCGTTCTTACATCAAACGATTCGAACACAGACGCAACGGCAGTCTTTTCTGCTGCGATGTCTAATCCGGTTGGGTCAGCTGAAGTCACTCTAGAAAACGCTTCAACTGGCGCAGATTTAACACTGAAATATTCATATAGATACAGTTCTTAAAATAAATGACACCAGAAAATTTTTCGGGTAAGGAATTCCTTACCGCATGGAAGGAATTTAGAAAATCACTTCCTACCGACGATGAAGCAATCGATATGGTTGCGGAGTTTTGGAGTAGATGTCCGACGGTAAGTAGGACGTTCGATCCGTATGATTGCGGAAGTTGGCCTTCTGCATGGGAGCTAATTGATTCCGGTTTAATATGTCAGAACGGTCTCGCTTTAGGAATGGCTTACACCATTGTTCTGTCCGATCCTTCTTGGGAAGATCGAGTAGAATTAGCAATGACAGACACAGGAGATGAGCAGATATTACTGGTTATAATTGACAATCAGCATGTACTAAACTATTCTTACGATAAGAAAGAAAGTATTGAAAAAATCAATATAAAGTCGATTGAAGTATTCAATTTTGACGGTAAGGGATTCAAAATAAAAGAAGCACAAGGAGTATAGAATGGAAGTAAAGAAGAGGGATGGAAAACTAGAAGACTTAGATTTGGAGAAGATGCACAAAGTCGTTTTCTGGGCGACAGAAGGAATTACCGGAGTTTCAGCATCTGAGGTTGAAATCAAATCACACATTCAGTTCTATTCTGGAATCTCTACTTCGGACGTTCAAGAGACTTTGATCAAAGCCGCAGCAGATTTGATTTCCGATGAAACTCCCAATTATCAGTTTGTCGCAGGTAGATTAATTTCTTACCACCTTCGAAAAGAAGTTTACAATTCTTTCGATCCTTGGCATTTACAAGATTTGGTTAAGAAGAACATTGAGCGTGGATTTTATGATCCGGCATTGCTAGAAGATTACACCGATGAAGAATACAACGTGCTGAACAATTACATCAAGCATGATCGAGATGAAAATTTAACGTATGTGGCAATGGAACAGTTTCGAGGAAAGTATCTAGTTCAGAACCGTGTCACAAAAGAAGTTTTCGAAACACCGCAGATGGCTTACATGCTAATCGCAATGAGTTTGTTCTCAGCTTATACAGAAAACAGATTGCAGTGGGTGAAAGATTATTACGATGCGATCTCTACCTTTGATCTCAGTTTACCTACACCAGTTATGGCCGGCGTCAGAACACCGCAGAGACAATTTAGTTCATGTGTTCTAATTGAGACAGATGATTCACTTGATTCTATGAACGCGGCGACATCCTCGATCGTGAAGTACGTTTCTCAAAAAGCCGGCATTGGAATTGGTGCCGGCTCTATTCGCGCCTTGGGTTCGCCTATTAGATCTGGCGACGCATACCATACTGGTGTGATTCCGTTTTTCAAAATGTTCCAAGCAGCAACCAAGTCTTGTTCACAAGGCGGTGTCCGCGGGGGCTGCGTTTCTTCAGACTCTTTAGTTGATATTTGTGAGGGAATCGAGATTGATGGTAAAAAATACGGAATGTATGACACAATTTCTATAAATAACAAGGAGGTTAGAATCTTAGATTTAGTGAATGTTCTAACCGATATGACAAAAGAGGAAATCGAAAATGCATCTATGCAAGATTTGTATGAAAGAAGTGAAGCAGTTAAGAAGACACCTTACAACGATGCACAATAAAGATATTGATGCCTACCTATCTGAATTTCAATGCCAAGACGAGTTTTGGCAAATTGAAAAGACATTAAAAAGTGAAAGACAAAAGAATAGTCCTTGGTCAATTCATTTTTATATAACTCGAGGATCCACTGAAAAAGAAGCGGTCAAAATAATTAATGAAAAACGAAGAAAATTGCAAGAAAAGAGAAAAGGATCTCTCTCACCTGCTAGCGCATATTTTTGGAGAGAAAAAGGATTATCAATAGACGACGCAATTCAAAGAGCCGAAGAATGGAAAAAGAGCATCGGAAAGCTCCCAACAAAAGCTGCATTGATAGAAAAATATGGAGAAAAGGAAGGTATTAGGAAATGGGACGAGTATAAAGAAAAAATAGCAAACAGAGAAAATAAAGCACTCGATAATTTGGTATCTTCCGGTTATTCTATAGAAGAAGCAAGGATAATTCGAAGTATGAAGAAAGGTAATACTCTCGCTCCGTTCTTTTGTTGGGAGTCATATAAAACTTATCGAAAAGCTGTAGATTTTGTTACGCATTTGATGTGGGTTTCTAAAGGCAGAGACTACGAAGATCGAAAGAACAACAAGACACTGGACCATCAATTTTCATGTTATGGCGGCTGGGTAGAGAAGGTATCTCCCTTTGTTGTCGGGTCAATTTACAATTTAGAATGGCTTGATAAAAAAGAGAATGAAAGGAAGGGTACTTACTGTTCAAAGGCAAAAGACCAATTATTGAAAGAATATACAGAAAATTCGGATAATGAAATTCGTCAGGGTAGTGATATATGGGAGCAAATAAATGAAATTATTAACGCGAATTGCTAATATAGCAGACGTCAAAACTGGAGAATATATTAGATCTAGAAATCTCGACGGCGCCGATGAATATAAAATGGTAAAAGCTACGATGAACCCAATCGTGCCCGAAAAAAATCAAATCGAAATTGTTCTAGAAAATCAATCCACAATAACTACCAGTCTAGAACATCCGATGCTAGTTTATAGGGATAGATGGAAGTACATACCGTCGGCCGAAGTAAAAGTGGGTGATATTTGTCAATCATCTGAAGGAGAATCGAGCATTCTGGAAATCAATCCCGGAAATAAAGATATTCATTTTTGCGATTTTTCAGTTGACGGAAACGAGAACTATTATGCCGGAACTACCGCAAAAATGATGGTAGTCCATAATTCTGCAACTCTTTACTATCCAATTTGGCATTTGGAAGTTGAAGACCTATTGGTATTGAAGAATAACAAAGGCACCGAAGACAATCGTGTTCGTCATATGGATTACGGGGTTCAGTTCAGCAAATTATTTTATGAACGGTTGATCAAGAACGAAGACGTGACATTGTTCAGCCCAAGTGATGTTCCTGGATTGTACGAAGCATTCTTCGAAGATCAAGACAAATTCAAAGAATTGTATGAACAAGCTGAGCGTGATCCAAAAGTCAGAAAGAAAACACTCAAAGCGGTTGATTTGTTCAGCGCGTTTATGGAAGAACGTAAGAACACTGGCCGAATTTACTTGATGAATGTCGACCACGCCAACACGCACAGTTCATTTAAAGAAGAGCTTGCTCCTATCCGAATGTCGAATCTTTGCACAGAGATCACGTTGCCAACAAAACCACTCAAGCATATTGCTGATGAAGAAGGGCGCATCGCTCTTTGTACTCTTTCAGCAATTAACTGGGGCAACGTTCGTTCTCCATCAGACTTTAAGAAACCTTGTGAGTTAGCTGTTAGGGGATTGGATGCGCTTTTGGACTACCAGAAGTACCCTATCTTAGCCGCAGAATTACATTCCAAAGAGTATAGACCCTTGGGTATCGGCATCATCAACTTAGCTTATTTCCTTGCTAAGAACGATTCAAACTATTCAACTCCTAATTTAGAATTGGTTGACGAGTACGCTGAGGCGTGGTCTTATTATTTGATCAAGGCTAGTGTTGAATTAGCAAAAGACAAAGGCGCTTGCACTAAAGTCGAACACACCAAATATTCCGACGGTGTTTTGCCTATCGACACATATAAAAGAGACGTCGATGAATTGGTCAAACCAAATTCAAGAATGGATTGGGATTCTCTTAGAGAAGACTTGAAAAAGTACGGTATTCGTAATTCAACGCTAATGGCTTTGATGCCAGCTGAGACCAGTGCGCAGATTTCAAACTCGACCAACGGTATTGAGCCACCTAGAGCTTTTGTCTCGATTAAACAATCAAAGGACGGAGTTCTCAAACAGGTTGTTCCTGGTTACCCTAGACTCAAAAATAAATATGAGTTGCTATGGGATCAAAAGTCACCCGAAGGTTACTTGAAGATTATGGCTGTTCTGCAAAAGTATATCGATCAAACGATCAGCACCAACACCAGTTATAATCCAGAGTTCTATGAAGGTGAGAAAATTCCGATGTCAGTCATGTTGCAGCATTTGTTATTCTGCTACAAATTTGGAATCAAAACTTTATATTATTTCAACACCTATGACGGCCAGTCGGAAATTGACTTAGACAAAGAAGAAAGAGATGAAAAAGAAAAGGTATTGATCGAAATTATCGACGATGCCTGCGAAGCATGCGTAATTTAAAGGATTAAAATGACAGAAAATGGCAACAGTTAAGCAAATTCTAGACCTTAAATTTGAGGCTTATCGACTACCTGTAGAAATTATTGAGTGCACTAACGAAGAATACCGGAACGGAGTTCCGCTCGGAGGTAAGATCAAATTTACTTTCTGCGGTTCGGCACTAGACCTAATCGGATCAAATTATGACAGCAAGGATCGATCTGCGACATTAGAAGTTGCTGCATGTTTATGGAACGAAATATTATTAGAAATCGCTTATGCGAGTATGAGGAAAAATGACAGTATTCAATAACAAACACAAGAACCATACCGAGCAGCCAATGT
>Ga0075117_1000735_pt1 | contig 21861 bp, 16 predicted proteins | sample AntAceMetag02UKJ_FD_69789 | JGI IMG/M metagenome (GOLD analysis project Ga0075117, IMG submission 69789) | Saline lake microbial communities from Ace Lake, Antarctica - Antarctic Ace Lake Metagenome 02UKJ | ecosystem: Environmental > Aquatic > Non-marine Saline and Alkaline > Saline | place... | reverse complement strand
GTTCCGTACTTTATGTCTGGTAACCTAAAGATACAATAAAACCAAGGGTTTCCCTTGGTTTTCATGCTATATGTTGCTTCTCGGGAACCCATAAATACTGGGTGCGAAACTTGAGTAATTGATGTATTTTTAGAGACTCTAATAAAACAGCTTCTATGGTTGTTTTTATCTTTGTGCATATATGGATATTGATTGTTTACCTTTTAAAAACACCGGTTATTTCTCCAAACTCATCTGCGATTATGTTGAGGAGCATACCCAGCTTGCTCCTTTTTATAATCGCTTTCCGCATTTAGAGAATTTTGAACAGCAAATAGCGGAGAAAAAGGCCAGTTTTCCCATGGAGAATAGAAGGGTGTTGCAATCCGCATTAAGACATCAGTATGAAAATCAAACCCTTTCTAAAAACACAAAGCAGCACATAACCGCTTTATCGGACCAGAATACCTTTACCGTAGTTACTGGCCATCAATTAAACCTGTTTACCGGTCCGTTATATTTTCTTTATAAAATTATTTCTACCATCAACCTTTGCGAGACCTTAAAAAAGCAATATCCTGAGCAGCATTTTGTGCCTGTGTATTGGATGGCTACCGAAGACCATGATTTTGAGGAAATCAACTATTTCAATTTTAAAGGAAAAAAAGTACAATGGAATAAAGAAGCATCAGGCGCCGTTGGGCATTTAAAAACCGACGGATTGGAAGATGTACTCACTACATTTTTAAACCTTTTGGGCACCAGTTCCAACGCTAAACTGCTAAAGGAACTTTTTGAGGCTTCTTATCTGAAAAACAATAATTTAACCGAGGCTACACGGTATCTGGCCAACGAACTTTTCGGTGCCTACGGTCTGGTTATTGTAGATGGCGATGATGCCGATTTAAAACGTTTGTTGATTCGCTATGCAAAAACGGATATCTTGGAACTAACGGCGCATAAAGCGGTTTCGGAAACCATTGAAAAATTAAAGGGACTGGAAACGGATTACGGAGTGCAGGTAAACCCAAGGGAAATCAATTATTTTTATTTGGTCGATGGCCTACGCGAACGCATTTTTGAGCGTGACGGCAGCTATTTCGTTAATGATACGGACATTAAATTCTCCAAGGAAGCATTGTTAGGGGAACTGGAAGCACATCCTGAACGATTTTCACCCAATGTAATCGCCAGACCTTTGTATCAAGAAGTGATATTGCCCAACCTTTGCTACATTGGCGGTGGCGGAGAGTTGGCCTATTGGTTGGAATTGAAGTCGGCCTTCGGGGCGATGCAAGTTCCTTTTCCCATGTTGTTGCTCCGGAATTCGGCTTTGGTCATTACCCCAAAACAAAAGGAAAAACTGCAAAAACTAAATGTTTCCCTAGCAGATGTTTTCTTGAAACAGAATACCCTTATCAATAAAAAAATAAGACAGGTTTCCAATATAGATATCGATTTTACGACCCAGAAAAAGTGTTTGGAGGAGCAGTTTAAAGCTCTGTACGACATGGCCGAACAAACGGACAAATCATTTTTAGGAGCTGTAAAGGCACAAGAAGTGAAGCAGAAAAAAGGATTGGACCATCTGGAAAAGCGACTATTGAAAGCACAGAAGCATAAATTGGAAGATCATGTAAGCCGCCTAGCGGAACTACAAAACGAACTTTTTCCTGCAAAATCCCTACAAGAACGCAACCTGAATTTCTCGGAACTTTACTTGGAATACGGGGAAGCCTTGATGCCTATGCTATTCAAGGCCTTGGATCCACTAAAACAAGAATTTGTAATTATTACGGCAGAATAGGGATGCCGTTGGCTAGGATGTTAAAACATAAAATCGGCCTACTCGCTTTCCTGTCCTTTTTGGCCATTACCTGCATTCCCTTTTTTAAAAGTGCCTTTGAACTGGAAGACGCTGAGCAAGCTTATTATTCCCAATGGTTACGCTGGGGCTATGATGACCAGCCGCCTTTGTACACGTGGTTGCAATATGTAGTTAATCAGGTTTTTGGGGTGCAAAAGATTTCGTTTTCCCTATTGCGAGGTCTCATTTTTGCTGGGATTTTGCTGTTGATGGGTCAATTCGCCCGTAACATGGACAAAGACCATAAAACGGCCGAATTGGCCGTTTTGGGATTGGTTTTATTACCCGTTTTTATCGATTTTGCCTTCCGGAGACTATCCCATACTTCGCTTTTGTGTTTGGCTATTTTGGCTTCTTTTTTAGTGATACAACGCTTATTACATCATAAAATATGGGGTAATTATGTGCTTTTGGGGCTTGTTGTGGGTATTGGGATGTTGTCTAAATACAACTATGTCCTCTTTTTCTGTGCTTTTGGATTTGCCTTATTTTTTGATAAAGGACTTAGGCAAATTGTTTTCAACAAGAAAATCCTGTTGTCCGTTTTTATTGCCGTGCTGCTTTTAGTCCCACATTTCCATTGGTTGCTAGGACCTGACGGATATCTGTTGGAACTACGTGAAAGTATCGCCCTAAAAACTGAGAATAGTACAAAAAATACGCTTAATGTAATCGGCCCGCTATTTTCCTTAGTGTTGACATTAGTAAAGCTGATGGCACCGCTGTTGGTCGTATTAGCTTTAGCTTTCGCGTTCAAAAAAGTCACATTTTGTAAACCGAAGCCGGATTGGTTCACAAAATTTGCTTTGGCTCAATTGACCATTTTGGTGCTCTTCTTTGTGGTTTTGAACGTGCAAAAAGTAGAGGAGCGCTGGCTGTTACCCATGGTATTGCCATTTATGGTATTGTTATTTCGTTCGGTGGAATTCAAATCGGTTCCTAAGTGGTCTTCCTACTTATTTATTATGTTCCTCTCCGTTATTGCGCTCCAAGTAGCACGGACGCCCGCAGAAAAAGTATTGGGCATTCCGTCTTCCGTACACTTTGGGTTCGAGCCGGTATCCAAATGCTTGCAGAAGCATGCAGATAAACAATGGATGCTTCCGTACGTAACCTACGGCGGAAACATAAGAGTCTTGAATCCGAAGAAAGAAATCTTTTCCAAGGATGACTTTTCCTTACCCAAATCCAAACTTCAGGAGCAGGAAATGATTGAGGTGGTTTTGGGAAAAGAAAACCTGAACGGAAGAATTCCGTTGGAGCAGCTTTTTGATTTTGGAAAAGAAAAGGATACGTTGTTTTTAGTGAAATTTGGAGGGGATGCGGTTTTTTTTGAGTAAAATTATAAGCTGTTCCCCCCTTGGGAGGCTTTGTGCTGAGCATGCCGAAGTAGGCTATAGGTGGTTTTTTAGTACTTGTTATGTGTTAGTTTGATCATTTATTCCCTTTTTGTACAAACTTTGTTTTTTGAAACTTTTGTAAAGGGGTATAAGTCTTAATTATACGGTTTTGATATCACCATAGTACCCACCCCTCTATCTCCTCCCAAGAGGGGAGGTTTCTTTTTGCGTTCATTTGAATACTATTACAATCAAGAAATAGTGTTTATTTTTCTAAAATTGTTTCATTATAACAAGAAGCTGTTTCTCTCTTGGGAGGGGCTAGGGGTGGGTTACTTAGTGAGTTTGATATTCAAATTTTGTATTGTATTCCTTAATCGTGTCATCATGATAACCTACGTTGATTAAAAGGGCAAAACGACAACCATAAAAAAGCATTGTATTTTGTAAACTGATTTGCACTTACACATCTGGTCAAAGTTTCGCACTAGACTATCGGTGCATCAAAAATTGGGTAGAGAAATGAATTTCCATCCGTTTTCTTCTATCCAACTCGCCCGTCTATTTGTATCTAAGCCCTAAAGAGACGTATTTTTGGGCTAAGTCCACTAACAACAAAATAATATGCACGACATAGATATAGGAATGGTAGAAATGACCTTGGATGTGGTCAAGTACGCCATTAACCGAATTACCAAGACCAACCCCGAATTGGGCAAACCCAAAACCGAGGGAGAACTTCGTATGTTGGTAGGGGAAACAGTTACCGATAATGGAATAGGAGGGGAGAAGGCTTTTGAGCTGTTCCGCGACGTTCTCGTAAAGGCCACTGTACCCATAGACCATCCTCGGCATCTGGCCTTTGTGCCTGCCGCGCCCACAAGGGCTGCTATTTTGTTCGATTTGGTGACTTCGGCTTCCAGTATCCACGGGGCGTATTGGATGGAAGGTGCCGGCGGTATTTTCTGTGAGAACGAGGCCATGCATTGGTTGGTGTCGCTTACGGGCATGCCAAAGCCTGCTTTTGGTGTATTTACCAGTGGAGGTACGGCCGCTAATCTTTCCGCTTTGGTGGCGGCACGCGAGAAGTGGCGAAAAGAGCCCAAGAATCAGAATATAAAGGGATTGATGATTACCTCCATCGGTGCCCATTCTTCCATAAAGGCCATGGCGAAAGTTATGGATGCGGACGTTCTCTTGGTCGAAACCGAAAACACTATGACTGGCACGGCTTTACAGGTGCTAATTAATGGACTGGACGCTATCCAAAGAGCGCGGGTCTTTGCCGTTGTCGCCACGGGCGGAACTACGAATGCTGGAATCATAGACGACCTCTCCGGTGTGGCGGACGTTTGTGAAAAGGAACAATTGTGGTTTCATGTAGATGCCGCCTACGGTGGTGGGGCCTTGGCGGCGAAGTCCGTTCGGCATTTGTTCAACGGTATTGAGCGGGCGGACAGTGTTACCATTGATCCCCACAAATGGCTGTTTTCCCCGTATGATTGTGGTGCTGTACTCTATAAAAATCCCGAGGAGGCCAAAGAAGCCCATTCCCAAGAAGGTTCCTACTTAGAAATTTTTAAGGATGAAGGTGCACATGGCTTTAATCCCTCCGATTATCAGATACAGTTGACACGTCGTTTGCGTGGCTTGCCTCTTTGGTATTCCTTGGCCACCCATGGTACGGAAAAATATGCTTGGGCGGTGGAAGAGGGCATAAAGCTGGCCAATATTGCAGGCAAATTGATTACCGCCCATCCCTTATTGGAATTGGTTCGGGAACCCAGTTTGTCCTGCGTGCTATACCGAAGAAAGGGTTGGACACCGGATGACTATCGTAACTGGACGTACAAAAACCACGAAGCAGGTTTTGCCTTGGTAACACCCACAAAGTGGAAAACCACCGATGGTTACGAAACCGTAAGTCGGTTCTGTTTCATTAATCCTGACACTACAGAGAAGGATATTACGGATATTTTGAAAAGTATGGAGTAAAAATATAGGGTGTTCCTACAAAGGTTATTAAAAAAATTGAATAAGCCATTCTTTGGCAGGCCGGCATAGAAAATAAGACCAAATAGCATTGCCCAGAACAGCAATAAGAATGTAAATACCCAAGTGTTTAAAGCTTGAGCGCAATAAAGTCCCGCTTCCTAAGTCCTTTTAACCTATATCAAGGTAGCACAACTATTGGATATACCTAGACAAGTGGTAAAAAAATCTATCGAGATTACTATTTAAGGAACTAAAAAATCCCCTTTCCAGATGTTATTGTTTTTAGAGAAGCGAACCCTTAGATGATTGGGACGTTTTAATTTCAGGTATTCTATTTTAAATGGCTCTATCTCCACCATGCAAAAATGGTTTTGTTCGTTGAGGTATTGTAATTGGTCCGGATTCTTTAAAGCACTGCCAGGAGTCTGTTCCGTACTATAGTCCTTTCTGCTGCTGGGCTGTATGCCGTTCCAGTAGGTTTTTAGGACTTCATCATCGTCAATAATTTTGGCTTTACCTTCAATTTTAAGCTGAAGCATAAGCTTGGGATAGTAGAAGAGTAGGCTGACTTTAGGATTCTCGGTAATATGTGTGATTTTTTTGGAGCGCCTGTCCGTATAGAAAATCAATTTTAGATCGTCAGTGATTTGGCGCAGTACTACGGTTCGCAGTCTCGCCATGGGGTCTAAGCCCACCGTGGCCAGGGTGAAATAGCGAAATGGATGGCCTTTTTTCACAAGGCTTTTTTGCAGTTCTTCCCTGGCTTCTTCCAAAAATTGCTGGGTCATTTGAATGATATTTTCTTAAAAGTATAAAAAATATATCCAAAAAGTAGGGTAAATCAAAACTGGATTGTTACATATTAAATGTTAGGAAAAGAATTTTGATTTATTCTTGAATAATTTGTTTTTGGTTGGTTTTTGATTTCAATAAGCTCGGGGTGGTTCCCGGGCTTTTCATTTTTTTCAGGGAGATTTTGGAGCACCTCCTGGTAATGTCCTCTAGCTTGACATCGAAATTATAATATGATCTTACAGCTAAATACATCTGAAAAATTAATTTATAGGAATTGATTTACTATTTTGATTTCCGGTTAAATAATTTTTATCACTTCAATTAAAAATTGAATCATTTTACTTTATATTCCAAACGCATGGTTATAGATGCCGTTTTATTTTTTGATGAGGTGTTATAGGCACCTCCCCAACTATAATCTTCCCCAGAATTCTGACCTGTTATTTGAAATACGCCCATATCGGCAGAAACTAGATCACCCAAATTGCTACCCGCATTTTCGGCTATTTTTTCTGCACGTATCCTGGCATCTTCCGTTGCTTTTGATATCATTTCAATTTTAAGATCAGCTAATTTGGTGTAGTAATACCTTGGTGGTGAGGAATTAAATTGAACGCCTTTATTTAAAAGCTCCGTTATTTCACGTGATACCCCTTCAATCAAAGCAACGTTTGCAGATTCAATTACAACACTCTGTGTCAATTGATATCCTCGAAAAATACTTCCTACATAATTTCCATTATCATATTGGTTGTCTCGCATTTCTGTGGTCTGTACACTATTGAAAATTATACTTCCCGCATCTATCCCTTTCGTTGTAAGGTAGTTACTGACAATTTCCTTATCATCGTTCAATTGATCAAATGCGGTTTTTAAAATGGTATTATTTGCTGAAAACTGCCCTTCCCAAACAATTAGGTCAGAGGTGAAGTTTTCATTACCTGAACCGGTAACCGATATGATCTGTGGCGGATTAGCCCTATTTACATAGGCATTTGCCAAAAAATAGGCTGCAATAACGATTGCCGCACCAAAAATAATGGCTGATATGTGTTTCATTTTTATAATTTTAATTTAGAAGGATAAATATACCTAAAAGTTGGTTTCTTAAAACGCTCAAATTCCTATTTTTGCGCATGCAAAATAATGTACTCATTTTAGATTTCGGTTCGCAGTATACACAGCTCATCGCAAGACGGGTACGCGAACTAAATATTTTCTGTGAAATAAAACCCTACAATAAAGTACCTGCGGACCTGGATAGCTATAAGGCGGTAATTCTGTCCGGCTCCCCATTTTCCGTACGGGCGGAAGACGCTCCTCATCCGGACCTGTCCGGGATTAGAGGTAAAAAACCACTTTTGGGCGTTTGTTACGGAGCCCAATATTTAGCACATTTTAATGGTGGTAGCGTGGAGAAATCCAATACCCGTGAATATGGTAGGGCAAATCTTTCTAAAGTGGAATCCGACCATCCTTTTTTTAAGGGTATACATATTGGTAGCCAGGTGTGGATGAGCCATGCCGATACCATCAAAAAACTTCCGGAGAACGCCCAGCTGCTTGCAAGTACCCACGATGTGGAGAATGCCGCTTTTAAATTTGATGCAGAGGAAACGTATGGCATACAGTTTCACCCAGAGGTGTACCACTCCACCGATGGTAAGCAGTTGTTGGAGAATTTCTTGGTTCATATAGCGGGTGTAGCCCAAACATGGACACCGGATGCTTTTGTAGAATCTACGGTAGCCAATCTAAAAGAAAAAATAGGAGAAGATAAGGTGATACTCGGTTTGTCCGGGGGTGTAGATTCTACCGTGGCAGCGGTTTTGCTGCACAAGGCCATTGGAAAGCACTTGCATTGTATCTTCGTGAACAACGGTCTTTTGAGAAAGAACGAGTTCGAAGATGTCTTGAAACAGTACGAAGGTATGGGCCTAAATGTGAAGGGCGTGGATGCTTCGGCACGTTTTTTGGATGCTTTGGCTGGGGAAAGCGATCCCGAGACCAAACGCAAGATCATTGGACGTGTTTTTATAGAGGTTTTTGATGACGAGTCGCATCTAGTAGAAGATGCCAAATGGTTGGCTCAGGGCACTATCTATCCGGATGTTATAGAATCTGTTTCCGGTACCGGAGGTCCGTCGGCTACGATTAAAAGTCATCATAATGTGGGTGGCTTGCCAGATTTTATGAAATTAAAAGTGGTAGAGCCCTTAAAAATGTTGTTCAAGGATGAAGTACGGCGCGTAGGTGCCAGTATGGATGTTGGCGATGAGAGATTAGGTCGCCATCCTTTTCCAGGACCAGGTTTGGCTATTCGTATTTTAGGGGATATCACAAGGGAAAAAGTCGCCATTTTGCAGGAAGTTGACCATATCTTTATTCAAGGATTAAGAGATTGGGGATTGTACGATAAAGTTTGGCAAGCTGGAGCCATGCTTTTGCCAGTGAATAGCGTAGGTGTAATGGGCGATGAACGCACGTACGAAAAATGTGTAGCTTTAAGGGCTGTCGAAAGTACCGATGGGATGACGGCAGATTGGGTAAATCTACCTTATGCGTTTTTGCAAAAAACATCAAATGATATCATTAATAAAGTCCCTGGAGTAAATCGTGTCGTATATGATATAAGTTCAAAACCTCCGGCAACCATAGAATGGGAATAAAATGAAAAATAATTTAAAAATACTTTTTGCAACCGTAGTATTTTGTCTTTTGGCGAGTACTGAGGTTTTAGCACAAAAATTTACCACACATGCCGTTAAGAAAGGCGAAACCCTAGAGAGCGTTGCGGCAAAATATGGCGTTTCTCCTCAAAACATTCTCAAATATAACAAGGAGATAAAGGCGGGGGACAGCCTTCGGGAAAATACAATTCTGGTGGTTCCGGAAGCTAAGACGACTGCAGCTTCCGCAAACACCGGAGTAAAAGACCTGATTAAGGATGTGATGCAGGATTCGGTTAACAAACGCGAACCTATTGGATTTACTACCCATAATGTAAGAAAAAAGGAAACCCTCTACGGTATTTCAAAACGGTACAAAGTAACAGAGGAAGAAATCAAAAAGTATAATAAAGGGCTCTATGCTTCCGAGCTTAAAAAGAAAATGGAAATCCGTATTCCAAAATATAAAAAATCAATAGAAAAAGAAAATTCAATTGATCCGGATGCCTATGAAAAATATACGGTAGCGCCCTTGGAAACAAGATGGAGTATTGCGCATAAATACGGAATTACCATTGATAGTATGCTTGTTTTGAACCCGTCACTTTCTCAAAACACAAATTATTTGGCCGAGGGTTATGAGCTTTTAATGCCCAAAATGGCCGGAAGCACAGTCGGTGACCAAAAGACGCAATTGTATACTTCATATACCCTTCCTCCAAAAATGAATTTTTTTCAGTTAGAGAAAAAATTTGGTGTAAAATCCGATGAAATAGTCCGTTTAAATCCGGAAATCACCGAAAGGGGAGGATTAAAGGAAGGGATGGTAATCCGCATACCCGAAACTAAATTGGACCCCGGTGTTATTAATACGGACAACTATATTTTCTATGAAGTAAAACCGAAACAGAACGAATTTCGATTGTCCAGAATGTTCGGCATGTCTTGGTCAGGTCTGGTACAGTTGAATCCTGCTTTAAAAGACGGAGTAAAGGCGGGAATGATTTTAAAACTACCCAAAGATCAGGTGGGGAATTTTGAGGTTAAAAATGCGCTCATTTTGGATAAGGTAAATCTGTTGGATAGTGTAAACAAGCAGAATAAGCCAAAAATCATGTTCCTTTTACCGTTTCGATTGGACAAGCTGGACCTTAGCGATACAGAAACCGTTACTTGGACCATAGAGAACAGAAATAGCCTTAAATATAGTTTGGGACTATATTCCGGCGCCTTGGTGGCCTTGGATTCTTTGGCATCACTAGGGGTTTCGGTTGATGTAAAAACCTTTGATAACCAGTTGAACCTAGAGAGGACAAAAGCGATTCTTTCCAACGAAAGGCTTGCTGAGTACAATGCAATATTTGGCCCCTTGGACGAGGACTCCCTTAACGAAGTGGCGGTAAGGGCATCTGGTTATAATGTTCCTGTGGTGGTCCCCGTAACCGTAAAAAATAATATTAGTCTTAATAATGTATTTTTCTCCCATACGGCAGATGATTTGCTGCGAAAGCATATGATTGCCTACGTTAAGGAAAATTATACGGAAGAGAATATCATCATCATCGCCGATGATAAGAGCAAAGGTTCCCAAGAGCTGCTACTGCAAAATTTTCCGAATGCAAAGGTGGTCAAGGTTAGGGAAGAAGAAAAAAATATTGGTGTAAACCGCGAAAGGTTGGGAACATTGCTAAATGAAACCAAGCAAAATTGGGTGTTTGTGGAATCCGATAATTTTAAACTGATATCAAGTGTGGTTTCCATTTTAAATTCTTTCAACCATTCTATGTTGGACCTGGAAAACGGAACGAACAAACTAAAGCTCAGAATGTTTACAACGGACCATAATGGCGCTTTTGATAACGATGTAATTTCAAGTACACATTTATCCAATCTCAATTTTACCTATCCTTCTGTATATAGGGAGGTCGGTACTAATTCGTTCACAGCTATGTACAAGAAGAGATTTGGTGAGGAGCCGGACAAATTCGCTGTACGTGGTTTTGATGTTATTTTTGATGTGCTCTTAAAACTCGCCTATAAAAATAATCTTATGGATGTGACCAAGGTTATTGGTTCTACGGAGTATATTGGCAATAAATTCGATTATGCCAAGGATGCCACATCAGGGTTTTTTAACCAGGCTTCCTATATCATGGCCTACGATAATATGCGAATAAAACAATTGGATTAGAATGACAGCTAAGGTAACCTACATCGGGGATTTAAGGACTTCTTGCGTACATCTAAAATCGGGCGATTCTTTTGTTACCGACGCCCCAACGGACAATAACGGTCTAGGGGCAGCTTTTTCCCCCACCGATATCGTTGCAACAGGATTTGCAAGCTGTATGCTCACCATGATGGGTATTAAAGCGAAGGGTTTAGATATTGACCTTAGAAATACTACTGCCGACGTCACCAAACACATGGCATCAGCACCACGACGAATCTCAAAAATAGAGGTGGTCATAAACCTCCCTTTGGATGTATCCGAAAAGAACAGGAAAATTTTGATACATACCGCAAATACCTGCCCGGTACACTATAGCCTGCATCCAGATATAGAAAAAGACATTACCTTTCTTTGGACACTATAAAGTGGGATGTGTTCCTTTGCCTGTTGCTGGGCACTTTTTATTTGCAGGCCCAAGAAGAACAGCCATGGTATGCCAATAGACCTTTGTCCTGGTCCGATTTTAGGGGGCCTATAGAGGAGACTTCCGGTGCCTCTGCCATAACGGCCAGTGGTATAAGCTATAGTTTTTCAACGTATTTTGATAGCGGGGAAATGAAGGTGGATTATCAGGTTCAAGCTTTTTTCTATCCCACCAAATCTTGGTACAGACCGTCACTTTGTACAGATATAATCTTGGCCCATGAGCAGTTGCATTTTGATATTTCCGAACTCTTTGCCCGTAAAATGAGCAGAGAAATGGTGCAGACGAAATTCACGAAAAATGTAAAGGCCGAAGTAAAATCCATTTACAGAAAAACGCTAAGGGACTTGAACGATTTTCAAAATAAATATGATGGGCAAACCGATTTCTCCAGAAACCGATTGGAACAGGAAAGATGGATCTTAGAGATTGAAAAGGCATTGGAATAAAGGTAGTTGAAATTACTGAGGCCTTTTTTATATCCTAGTTCTCCTTTTTTCTTCAGCTCCTAGACTCAATTTCCTTGTTCAGCTTGCGTATTTTAAATATATTGGACAAGAGCATCGGCAAAAAGAAAAGCGGCAAAAAAGTCATGAAATCCACCCCATTGATAACGGTGGAATAAACACAGGTAGCAATCATTGCGATCAAGAGACCGGCAAGGGCCGAGGTTCCTTTTTTGAGGGTTTGCTCCTAGGCCTTTAATTCTGAAATACTTTTCATTTCACTACTTATTTTTAGGCTAGCACAAACTTTTTAAGTTCAAGCCTATCCGCCGAAGGTTTCAAATACAAATACAAATGTCAAACTCAAATACAAGCTTGCCCGCCGTAGTAGGGTTCAAGTGTCAAAATACAAGTTCAAGGACAAGCTTGACATCAAATAGAGTGGCCAACCTTAAACATTGAACCTTAAACTTCTAAAAACAACAGGAACCTTAAACTACCCTCTAAAAACTACCCGCTAAATTAAACATCACAAATAGTAACCCCTTGTTTAAGCGCATCGATTTTGTTTTCCCAAGTAGGGACAAACTCTTGGGCGACATGCCCTTTGTATCCGGTTTCTAAAATGGCTTTCATAATAGCGGGGTAAAACAATTCTTGGGTTTCGTCTATTTCGTGCCTTCCGGGGTTGCCCCCTGTGTGATAATGACCAAAATACTGGTGGTAATCCTTTATATTTCTTATGATGTCCCCTTCCATGATTTGCATGTGATAGATGTCGTAGAGGAGTTTAAAACTTTCCGAACCAATGGCCTCGCAGAGTGCTGCGCCCCAAGCTGTATGGTCGCACATGTAGTCTTTATGGTCTACTTTACTGTTCAATAATTCCATTTGGATGACCACCCCATGTTTTTCGGCCAAGGGAATGATCTGCTTTAATCCTTCCGCGCAATTTTGTAGTCCGATCGTGTCGTCCATTCCTCTTCTGTTTCCACTAAAACAAATGAGATTGGTGTAGCCGGCTTCTGTCACTTTGGGAATCATTTCAGTATAGTTTTTAATCAGGGTTTCGTGGTACTGTGGGTCGTTCCATCCTTCGGTAAGGCTAATTTCGGCTCCCCAACACATAGAGGCTTGGATATTGTATTTTTTTAGCAGCGGCCAGTCCTTTGGGCCTACCAAGTCTATGGCTCTAATATCCAGCTCGTTCAGGTGCTGCAGGAAATCTTCTAAAGCAATGCTGTTGTAGCACCAATAGCAGGCACTATGGTTTATATTGTGTTTTAATTTTATGGTATCGGTAATTTCCTGTTCTTTGGCATTTACGGCACCAGTGGTTAGCAAGCCAACAGTTGCTGCGGCAGATGTCCCTAAAAATTTACGTCGTTGCATGAGGTGGGTTTTTTAAAATCAATCCTAAATATAATTTTTTTAGCTTAATAAAATGGAAATAAAACCTGATAAGCGCGCTTTAATTGAGCTGGCACATTATAAAATGCCTTTTGGCAAGTACAAGGGCTGGTATGTGATAGATTTGCCAGAGCCTTATTTAATATGGTTTAGGCAACAGGGCTTCCCAACGGGTAAACTGGGAGATATGCTTCGGTCTGTACTAGAAATCAAGATAAATGAGCTGGAATCTCTTGTTAAGAAAATTCAAAAAGATTTTCCTAGGGAAACGAAGTAACTTCTAATGGCAATTTGTAACTTTGTGTCCCGTAATACAGAAATCAAACATGTCACAGACCAAATACATCTTCGTTACGGGAGGAGTTACTTCATCTCTTGGAAAAGGAATCATTGCGGCCTCTTTAGCAAAATTATTGCAGGCTCGCGGATACCGAACTACAATTCAAAAATTAGACCCTTACATTAACGTAGATCCCGGCACATTAAATCCGTACGAACATGGCGAATGTTATGTTACCGATGATGGTGCGGAAACCGATTTGGACCTTGGCCATTACGAGCGATTTTTGAACGTACGTACGTCCCAGGCAAACAACGTGACTACAGGCAGAATTTACCAAAGCGTCATAGAAAAAGAACGACGGGGCGAGTTTCTTGGTAAAACCGTGCAGGTGGTGCCCCATATTACAAACGAGATCAAGGAACGGGTTCAGCTTTTGGGCAATAGTGGCGATTATGATATCGTCATTACCGAAATTGGCGGTACCGTAGGCGATATTGAATCCTTGCCCTACATAGAAGCTGTTAGGCAAATGCTATGGGAAATGGGGGATAATAACGCCATCGTTATCCATTTAACTTTGGTGCCCTATCTTGCAGCTGCGGGTGAATTAAAGACAAAGCCTACGCAGCACTCCGTAAAAACCTTGATGGAAAGCGGTATAAAAGCCGATATTCTGGTGTGCCGCACAGAACACCATATTTCTGATGAGATCAAGGATAAACTGGCACTTTTTTGTAATGTAAAACGAGAAGCGGTCATACAGAGTATTGATGCCTCTACAATTTATGATGTGCCTATTTTAATGCAGGCGGAGGGCTTGGATACCGTTACCTTAAAAAAACTGAACCTCCCCGATGAAATTGAACCGGACCTAAGCCATTGGAATGCGTTTCTGCAACGCCATAAGAATCCAAAAGATGAGGTTACGATCGGCTTAATTGGGAAGTATGTAGAATTGCAGGATTCCTATAAATCTATTCTAGAGTCCTTTATCCATGCCGGCGCAAGTAACGAGGTAAAGGTAAGGGTGCAATCCATACATTCAGAATATATCAATGACCAAAACTACCAAGCAAAACTAAAGGGCTTGGACGGCATATTAGTGGCTCCAGGTTTTGGGGAGCGCGGCATAGAAGGTAAGATACACGCCGTTAAATTTGCAAGGGAATCCGGTATTCCTTTTTTAGGTATTTGCTTGGGTATGCAAATGGCGGTCATAGAATATGCCAGAAATGTTTTGGGACTGGCCGATGCCGGTTCTACGGAAATGGATCCGAATACCAGCAATCCGGTCATCAGCTTAATGGAAGAACAAAAAACGGTTACCAACAAAGGCGGCACTATGCGTTTGGGTGCTTGGGACTGTGAGTTATTGGAGGGTAGCCTGGTGCAAAAAGCATACGGTGGAGCTACCCAAATAAAGGAGCGCCACCGCCACAGGTACGAATTCAATAATACCTACAAAGTAGCACTTGAAAAGGCCGGGCTAATAGCCTCCGGTATCAATAGCACCACCAATTTGGTGGAAATTGTGGAGCTTAAGGACCATCCGTGGTTCATAGGCGTGCAGTACCATCCAGAATATAAAAGCACGGTGGCTAATCCGCATCCCTTATTTATTGGTTTTGTGAAGGCGGCTCTGGAACACAAAAAGGCATAAACTAATGTCAGTATGGCATATAGTCCGTATTTGGACATATATTTGCGTTTATGAAAAAGGTTTTAAAGGATAAACCTGCAGAGTACCTTATTAACGAGATATTTTTTTAGATGGAAGAAAAGAAAATGGATGTAAATTCTATAATCGGTTTTGTACTGATTTTTGGAATTCTCATCTTCATGTTTTATCAAAACAGACCCACACCAGAGGAGCTAGCGGAAAAAGAAGCGCAACAAGAACTGCTTGATGTACAGGCGGCAGCCGCCGAAGGAGAAAAAGTAGCGCCCTTGCAAAAAGAAACACCGGTATTGGATGTAAACGATTCCACCGCCGTGGCCAGTTATAAGAGTCAGATCGGGGCATTCGGTTTTACGGCTCCTATCGAAGGGACGACCGTTCTGGAAAATGATCTATTGTTTCTAAGGATAAACAATAAGGGTGGTGCCATAGTAGAAGCAAAAATGAAGAATTTTGTGACCTACGACTCCATTCCTGTGTATTTGATCAAGGACGGCAATTCCTCTTTTGGGCTTACTTTCTCTACTTCGGACAACCGCGTTCTAAATACCAAAGATCTGTTTTTTGAGCCTTCCTTGACCAGTGCCAACGGAAACCAAGTCCTTTCTTTAAAAGCGAAGACTTCCAACAACGAATTTCTTGAATATAGGTACGAAATGAAACCAAATGATTATTTGGTGGATTTTACCATTAAGAGCCAAGGTTTGGACAGGGTGATAAATGACGCCAAACCGGTTACTTTAGATTGGCGCTTAAAAGCCATCCGGCATTCAAAAAGTCTTGTTTATGAGAACAGATATACAAGGTTGACCTATAAGCATGAGGACGACAAACTGAGTAAACTTTCAGAAGGTAGTGATGATGAGGAAGTAGAGCAAGATGTGAAATGGATTTCCTACAGGCAGCATTTTTTCAGTTCTATCTTGGCCGCGGATGAGCCCTTTAAAAGTGCAGAACTATCCTCGACAAACTTGGTAGAGGAGGAAAGCAGGACTTTCGGGTTTACCAAAGCTTATAATTCCGTTATGCCCCTAGAAGTAAAAGGAGGGGAACTTACTAAAAATATGCAATGGTATTTTGGTCCTACGGATGTAGATGTGCTTTCCAAGTATGAGGACTTGGGCCTAGTAGAATCCATTCCTTTTGGTTGGGGGATTTTTGGATGGATCAACCGATATATTTTCACGCCCTTTTATTCCTTTTTAGGCGGGATGTTACCGGCAGGGATTGCGATTATTATTATGACCATTTTGGTGCGTTTGGCCATGTCTCCCGTCACCTACAAATCCTACCTGTCGCAGGCGAAAATGAAGGTGTTGAAGCCTGAGATTACCGAGCTTGGCGAGAAGTTTAAGGACAACGCCATGAAAAAGCAGCAAGAAACCATGAAGCTATACGGCAAGGCCGGCGTGAGTCCCATGAGCGGTTGTGTGCCCGCCTTTTTGCAAATGCCTATCTTCTATGCCTTGTTCATGTTTTTCCCAACATCCTTTGCACTACGGCAAAAATCATTTTTGTGGGCAGACGATCTATCCTCCTTTGATACGGTATTGGAATTACCTTTTACAATTCCTTATTACGGTGATCACGTGAGTCTGTTCCCGATTTTGGCTTCTATCGCCATCTTCTTTTATATGATGATGACCACGGGGCAAAATATGCCAACACAACCCGGTATGCCCAATATGAAGTTCATTATGTATTTGATGCCCTTTATGATGTTGTTCTTCTTTAATAACTATGCGAGTGGATTGAGTTTGTATTATTTTGTATCCAACATGATTACTATTGGTATTATGTTAGTGATAAAGAGCTTTATCTTGGATAACGATAAAATACATGCCCAGATACAGGAGAACAAATTAAAACCTAAGAAAGAGAACAAATTTCAGCGTAAAATGCGTGAGATGATGGAGCAGGCCGAAACCCAGAAAAAGAAATAGGTTTTTGGAAGTCCTAAAAGGCTAGGGTACCATTATTTTCTCTGTATCTATATCGTTTATACTGGTAAGATTACTTTTAAGAAGTGTAGATGCCTTGTTTATTTTGAATGTATAAACCACACAGGGATTCCTTTAATCTTAAATAGGGAGTAGGTTAATCTCAAGATTAGTTTCCCCTTAATCTTTGTAGAAGAAACAAAAAGGAAAAAGCCGCTACATCTTGTAGCGGCTTTTGCCATTGATTAAGGTTTGGTTAGATAAGATTTGGGTTGGTAAAGATGCTCCTAAATTCAACTTTAAAAAAAATAGTGTTGTCAATGGGTATAATTTGTATACTAAACGAATGATACTTGTTGTAAGCCTGGTATCAAAAGGGAAACCCCAAAAAGGAATTCCTTTTTGGGGTTTCTATTGATCTTTTAACAATCAGTATTATGTACTAGTGGATTAGGTTTACAAGTTCTTGCGGAAATAACACCTTGTCCACAATGTGCACGATTCCATTGCTTGCCACAACATCTGCTGTTGTTACATTTGCATCCGTGCCAGATTTGTCACGGATCTGCACGCCATGGCCCAAGATGGCAAAAAGGGCTTCGCTATGATTCGCCGTGTCCAAGCGTTGGTGGTTTTCCAAATCTGTGGAAGCCACCGCAGCTCCTGGTACTACATGGTAGAGAAGTACTCTTCTCAGCAATGCCTTTTCCTCCGGGGTATTGAAGTCATCCAAGCTATGAAAGCCCAAAGCTGCCAATAGGTTGCTAAAAGCGGCATTAGTTGGGGCAAAAACGGTAAAGGGTCCGTCTCCGCTAAGGATATCAACCAATGTATCTTGGGTTAATCCTTCATCTGCCTTTAATATAGCGGCTACCAAAGAACTCAGGGCATCAACACTTTGTGCGTTTTGAACAATATTAGGTAGGGGTGGATTAAGGATGTCCAATACTTCCTGTGGCAATAACACTTTATTGATTATATGTACAACGCCATTACTGGCCTCAACATCGGCGGTAACAACCGCGGCATTGTCTTCTGTAGCATCTGTTACGTGTACTGTACCATTTTTAATACTGATACCCACATTTTCGCCTTGGAAGGTCTCAATTTGTTGACCATCGCTTAAATCTGTTGAGAAGGCAGCGGTTCCTGCAATTACGTGATAGGTCAATACTTTAACCAATAAGTCCTTTTCAGCTTGCGTATCAAAATCGGCAAGACTGTTATAGTCATCCCCAAGAGCATTCAACAAAGCTACAAAAGCTGCATTGGTGGGGGCAAATACCGTAAAAGGTCCGTCGCCACTTAAGACTTCTACCAAGCCAGCATCCGCCTGTTGTAAAGCCCCTACCAATAGACTTAAATCATCGGTTGCAACCGCTATTTCAACGATTGTCTTTAAGCTCATCTGTGCAAGTAGATCAAGTACTTCTTGTGGTAATAGCACCTTGTCTATAATATGTACCACACCATTGCTGGCTTTTGCGTCTGCAGTGGATACCGTGGCGTTAGTTCCTGTAGCGTCCATAACATGAACCATACCGTCCTTAATGTTGATACCAACGTTTTCTCCTTGGAACGTCTCGATCATTTGACCATCGCTCAAATCAGTTGAGAATGCTGCTGTTCCGGCAACTACGTGATAGGTCAAGACTTTAACCAACAAGTCTTTTTCGGCTTGTGTGTCAAAATCGGCAAGGCTGTTAGTCATCCCCAAGTGCATTCAACAAAGCTACAAAAGCAGCGTTAGTCGGAGCGAATACGGTAAATGGGCCGTCTCCGGAAAGGGTTTCCACCAACCCTGCATTTGCTTGGATTAAAGCATCTACCAACAGGCTAAGGTCGTCGGTTGCAACCGCTAGTTCAACAATAGTCTTAAGTGAAAGACTAGTAACAAAATCTATAGCGGATTGTGGTAATAACACTTTATCTATGGTGTGGGCTACACCGTTGGAAGCCATGATATCCGTTCCTGTAATGTTTGCGTTTGTTCCAGAGGCGTCTCCAATTACAAAGCCATTACCGGAAGCAATAACTTCTATACTGTTGTCCGCTAAGGCAGTTGGAACCATTCCAGCAGCCAAATCTGCCTCTTTAACAATAGACCCAACAATAACATGAAACAATAAAATATCTTTTAATAATGCGATTTCGTTTGGTTCATCAAAATCATCCAAGCTTTTGTAATCATCACCCAATAGTTCCAATAGGGCTACGAAGGCAGCATCTGTGGGTGCAAAAACGGTAAATGGACCTTCTGAAGATATTGTCTCGGCCAATCCTGCTTTGATTACCGCTGCTTCAAGCACGGTCAGTGCTTCCGAAGCTACAACAACATCTACCAAAGTACCTGCGCCATTGTTCATCTCGCCATTGTTTATTGCATCTATTGTAGCTTGCGGGATCAATACCTTATCTATAACATGTACAACGCCATTGCTTGCGGCTACATCTGCAATGGTAACTTTTGCGGCTTGTACCTCGGCATCTTGTTTATCTTTAATGAAAACGCCACCTTCAAGGCTTACGCTAACGTCTTCCCCTTGTACCGTTTTAATTAGTTGCCCTTCGGACAAATCGGTAGATTTTGCGGCAACTCCACTTACTACATGGTAGGTTAATATGGTAGTAAGGATTTTTCTATCGTCTTCGGTATCAAAATCTTCCAAGGAATCAAAACCATCCAAGGATTCCAATAAGGCTGCGAACGCAGCATTAGTTGGGGCAAAAACCGTAAAAGGACCTTCTCCGCTCAAGGTGCCTACAAGGTCTGTTCCTTCGGAGTTGTCTGCTGTAATTAATGCGGCCACTAAAGCAGATAATGCTGGTTGTCCTTGTGCCGTTTCTACAATGTTCTTTTCGTTTTGGTTTTTGGCCGTATTGTCGTCTTCGTCATTGTCACAGGACCATGCCACGAAAACAATTGCCAAAAGCACCAGTAAACTTTTAAGGGATACTACTTTTTTCATAAGTGTGTTTTTAGGTGAATGTTTAATTAATTGTTTAAAAAATCTAACAAATAATAAATTTTAATTACTCCCGTATATTACCAGTTTCTAAATACTGAAATGCTATTTGTATTAAAACCGAATCAAAGAGCTCATAAAATCACTATTTATGTAACTTCTATTAGTAGATGTAAATACTTTAAAAGGGTTGCTTTTGTTTATGTAATTTTTACAAAAGTTTAACAAAATTGAAAGAAAAGTAGGACGTAGGGATAAATTAGTCTCAAAGAAATTAAAACAATACCCTAAAGTGAATCTGCCTTTTAGCTTATAAAACCTTTTGGAGTATGCGGTTTTCAGCAGCAGTTTAAGCCCTAAAATCACTAGTAGCTCTTGCTGCATACTTCAAAGGTCTACTTTGATGTTTATGTACACCTAAATTTTATTCCCATTTCTCATCTATGGGGCTTTGATTTATAAGTTTAGTTTTAAAGTTGACTGAAAATACTAGGGTCGGCACATATATTATTTTACCAATTTGGTTTCTATAAATGGGACAGTAGCAAGGAGGTCAAGGTTACTATTTATGTGTTAGATTGAGTTGTGGGATTTCGCATCAATTTTTTTTGACCCTTTCTTGCGCGCTGGGCAATTGGTCATTATTAAATATAGGCCATAAAAAAAGCCGCTTTTACAGCGGCTTTTAAATTCTATGTTAGCATATAACCAATATTAGTTGGTAGTATCTGGTATCATTACTTTATTCAATACATGGATTACTCCATTATTTGCTTGTACATCTACGGCAATAATACCTATGTCCATGGCGCCTGAACCATCGGTAACATCTGCAATGTTATCTCCGGCGCTAGGAAGTGTAATTGTGATATCATCGCCTTCCAATGTGGGAGCTACAGTATCGCCGTTTGGTGTTAAGTCTCCAGACCTAACGTTGCCGCTTACTACGTGATGTAACAATACCGAGGTCAATAAGCTTTCATCTATGTCTGTTACCGCTGTCCAATCAGGATTGCTGTCCAACAACGCTTGGAAAGCTACATCCGTTGGGGCAAAGACGGTAAATGGTCCAGCTCCGCTAAGTGTATCCACGAAATCTGTTGCAGGTGTACCGATAGTTAATGCTGCCACTAGTGGTGCAAACGTTGGATCTGCCGCTGCAAAAGTTACTACGGTAGGTAAATCTATTACCGCATCAACCGCATGAACAACTCCGTTAGTGGCAACGATGTCAGCTACTGCAACGCTGCTGGTTCCATTTAAGCGAACACCATCGTCTGTGTTTACGTACAAGCTTAAGTTATCGCCATCTGCATTAGCCGCCGCGGTTGTAACATAAGAATTCTCAAGTGCACTAGAAAAGGCAGCCGCACCAACAATTACATGGTTGGCAAGTATAGTGTTGATGTCGTTACCATTAGGATTGGTAAAACCTGTAAAGGCAGTATTTACCGGGGCAAATACAGTGAAGGTTTCCGTAGCATCGGACAATAAGTCTGTGAACGTAGTGTTGCCATTCGCCGTCAAAGCTCCTACTAAAGAGGTCAAAGCACTATTGGCTACAGCGTGGTCAACAATATTAGGGAGTCCTATTACCTGATCTACCACATGTACTACGCCATTTGTGGTTTTTATGTCAGCAGTGGTTACTGTTGCGCCTCCGTTTAAAACAACGCCATCGGTTATATCTATCAACATGCTTAGGGCAGCACCACCAGGTCCAGCTGTTGATGACGTTGAAACATACCCTGTTGTTAAATCGGTAGACATATTATTGCCTCCTACTACATGGTTCAATAATACCTGCGCTAAAACATCAGTAGGAACTGCGGCTAA
>Ga0075117_1000724_pt1 | contig 22033 bp, 19 predicted proteins | sample AntAceMetag02UKJ_FD_69789 | JGI IMG/M metagenome (GOLD analysis project Ga0075117, IMG submission 69789) | Saline lake microbial communities from Ace Lake, Antarctica - Antarctic Ace Lake Metagenome 02UKJ | ecosystem: Environmental > Aquatic > Non-marine Saline and Alkaline > Saline | place... | reverse complement strand
ACATTCACACAATCCTTTCTTGTGAATTCTACGGCTTGATTAACCTATGTCTTCCATGACTATCACTCTGTCGAGAGTTAGCTGAACGTCAAACGATGGTTTGTGATTTTGGCCCGATTTTTAGTTAACACTTTTTTAAGATCTGAAAGACGATGAAACGGGACTAGGACTGCTTCGCAAGCAGCCTTACTTTTTAAGTTCATCTTATCAGGCGGGGAAGTTTACAGGTTTTGAAAACTACGTCAATACCATGCTGGCCGTCGTTATCTTGTGGTCGAAACGAAACAAAGCCTTGTCATCGAAATGAAAAAGATTGGTGTTCCGAAGAAACGAGGGAAATGCTTACAGGTAAGCTGGGGCGTTACCATAAGGTTGTCTGATTGGGTGGAGGTTGCTGGTTATTAAGGGGGGTCGGAACCTTTATGTGTAATCATAAAATGGACTATTGATTATTTGATCCATTGTAATTTTGGCTTCGTTAATAGATATGTTGTCAATATTACACGCTGCGAAGAGAGGTGCTTTTTACAAACATGGCTATGACAAACTCATAAGTGTCTGTTTTATAGCGGTATGTGGAGACATGTTTGTTTTGGTAATTCAATTGGCACACTGAATGCTATGTATCAATATTAGCCACTTAACAATAAAAATATGACGTCAATATGATTCAGTGAATGGGGAATATTGTTGGTCAGCAATAACAGGAGATTTTGTGATGTTAGTTTTAACGAGAAAACGAGATGAAGTAATTCAAATTGGTGACAACATCGTGATTAAAATTCTTAAGACGGGTAAGGGGGCTATCAAAATTGGCATCGATGCTCCTGGAGACGTAAGAGTCATCCGAGGAGAATTGCTTGAAGAGGAAAAGATAATTGAATCCATCGATTCTGCTCCTTCTACTCAAACCGAACAAGCCTTGAATACTCAGTGTGCTTAATGAGCTTAAGCAGAGCGGTACATACTATGTGGACCGTTTATTATTTTCTTTTTTCATTTCCGTTAAGCCATCACAAAGGAAGTTGATAGGCCGGACTTAATAGTCGCCAAGCGACTTAAATTGGAGGGGATCATGAACCGATCACAATTGAAATATAGTCAAAACGAAAACATCAATTCAGCACGCCTGTTTGTATGGGGAATGGTCATACTAATGACGGCTGTTTTCTTGACCGGATGTACTACTCTTTCCCACGCTGCAGAGTACGACTCATATAGAGAAAAATTGAATTATCGCGGCGATAGTCGGAATTTAGATCGAAGTTTGGGTCATTCCGTTGATGACCTTCTGCCACCAACCTATTCCAGTGATCGTCGGCTTCAAAGAAAGCGTCCGATATATGACGCCTCTCGGTCAGATGAGTTAGAATTACAATTGAAAAAGCTATTATCTGGAAAGGATCAACAGTTTGATCGTTCGCGTAATCAATATCCCCGCAACACACGTGATTCGTTTCCAGTACGCCAATCACGTGATTCTTTTGAAGAGGATCACGACAATCAAAAATTACGGGAACTGATACGCGAGTTACGTCAAAAGAGTTTGCCTCAGTATGATCGGGATCGCTACGAAACAAAATTTCCCAATCAATCTCCTTTAGATCCTAACCAGGAACTAAGGAATAAATTGTCTCAGCGATATTCCAGTCCTTCAGTTGTGTCAACGATGCAGAGTCTTGACCCTCAGAGAGCTTACGCATTCTACCTAGAAGTCAATCGAATGATTGACTCTCGTCATGTTCAACCTCCTTCCTACGATGTGCGAACTAAAAAATCGTTACAAAATCTGATATTCGCTGTAGAAAATCAAACATTCTTGAGCACCAATCGAGTTTCATCCTCACCCGGACGGATTAGGATGGTACAGCAGAGTTGGGAGCAGTTGATGAATCAAAGTGTCGTTCGTAATTCACAGGAAGCGGTAAACGTTTTACGTCAGGCGTCGGACATCGCCGGCAGCCAACTTCAAATGCAAGCAACCGGCGTGATTTATGAATTTGCCTATGGTTCGTTGGATGCTCTTGATAAACACTCACGATTCGAATTTACGCCCAGTGCTTCAGGACCTCGAGTCGATGCGGGAGGTAATAGTATTGTCGGTGTTGGCGTACAGTTAAAAACACACCGTGATGGTGCAGTCATCTTGCGTACTATCAACGGAGGTTCTGCACAAAAAGCTGGACTTCAACGCGGTGACTTAATCGTAGGAGTAAATCAACGGACATTATCAGGACTTTCTCTTGATGAAGTTGCAAATATGATCACGGGACCTGCTGGTTCAACAATTTCTCTCGATGTCCGTAGAGGCAGTAGAGATGCAAAGGTCAACCTAAGTCGACAATCAATTCGTATTACAAATATCAGTGAAGTGAAAATGATTGATGTACAACAAAAAATAGGCCTGATCCGGTTGGAAAAATTTGGAGAAGGTACAGTACAAGAATTGGATCAAGCGTTATGGAACCTGCACCAACAGGGAATGAAATCTCTGGTGTTTGACTTGCGTGGAAATCCGGGAGGCTTGTTAACTGCAGCCATTGCTGTCTCGAATCGATTTGTTCCATCTGGTCAAATTGTTTCTACGCGGGGGCGAAACCAGGGTGATAATACAGTCGAGACAGCAACTCACGAGAAAACCTGGAAATTACCACTTGTTGTATTAGTTGATGGTGATAGTGCCAGCGCCAGTGAGATCTTTGCGGCTGCTATCCAAGAAAATCGACGAGGTTTGATCGTTGGTAGAAAGACTTACGGGAAGGGAACGGTTCAAACACACTTTCCGTTGCAATCTGTATCCGGAACATTTTGGTTAACGACTGCAAAATTTTACTCACCTACGGGACGGGAAATGGCAGGGTCAGGCGTGACTCCTGATGTTTCTGTCAAAATGACTGAGCGTGAATTGGAAGAAGTAGGACCACTCGATCGAGATCTTAAAGCAGGGGTCAATGCGATTTTAAGCAGAAGACCTGGAGAACTCGTTAATAATTTGCCATCTCGGCAGCAGAAAGCTCCAACACAATTTCAGTTTTCAGGTTAAAATAAACTCCTTTACTAATCAAGTATTTACTTGTTTCTGATAAACTTAAGACTCTCGATATCGACTCAGTTTCGATTTAAAGCACTGTGCTTTTCCGGTTGCCCCGGGTATCGATACTGATATGATGCGAGGGTCTTTTTTTGATTAATCATAGGGTTGATCAAAAAAGGAATACCAAGGGTAATATTTTACTTAATTACGTGCATAATAATTTAAAATGAATTGTGAAATTAGTCAGGATATCAGTGCCGGTGCGGATCTTATTCGATCTGGTGAGCTCGTTGCATTTGCAACGGAGACCGTTTATGGCCTTGGTTCGAATGCACTTGATCCAGAAGCTGTTGCTAAGATCTTCGAAGTAAAGGAGAGGCCCTTCTTTGACCCCTTAATTGTTCATATTTCCAGTGTCAATCAACTAGACATACTTACAGTTGGATTATCAAAACAGGCAGAAAAACTTGCAGAGCAGTTTTGGCCTGGCCCTTTAACTCTGGTTGTTCCTAAAACAGGAATGGTCCCCGATCTTGTTACTTCCGGACTGGGCTCTGTTGCGATTCGTATCCCTGCTCACCCAATAGCGAGGCAGCTATTAGAAGCCACACAGCTTCCTATTGCAGCACCAAGTGCGAATAAATTTGGGTGCCTGAGTCCTACTATGGCACACCATGTGGAAGAGCAAATAGGTAGTGAAATCAAACTTATTTTGGATGGGGGAGCATGCACAGTTGGTGTTGAGTCAACTGTTATTCAATGCAGTGATGACAAGCCTGTCTTGCTAAGACCAGGGGGGATTTCGCTGGAAGAGATTGAATCATGTATAGGAAAGGTACGTCTCGCAGAAATTGAAGATCATGCAGAAGTAAATTCCCCTGTAAGTCCAGGCATGTTGCCGAGGCATTATGCCCCGCGCACTCGATTAGTAATTGTAAATAACTTAGACGAAGTACCTGCAAAAGGTACAAATGGTCTTCTGAGCTTGTATCCTCTTGAACTTACATTTTTAAAGAGTTGCCAATTCCCTGCTCAGGAGATCTTGTCTCCCACGGGTGATTTGAGAGTCGCTGCTGGTAAATTGTTTACAGCATTAAGGAGTCTGGATGCAGCTGGAGTTGATAATATTGTTGCATTGCGCATGCCGGAGAAAGGGTTAGGAAGAACGATCAATAATCGTCTGGAACGCGCTGCAATGCCTTGATTAAGGGGATTGTTGCACAAGTTTGCTTCACCATCTTCAGGTAGTGAGTCTGTGGTCCTATTTTGCTGGTTAGAGTATGATGGAGTTCTTTTCAAAAATTGAAATAGAGTCACTTTTCTACTTACCAGCGAATACTCTCTAGAAAGCAAGAAAACTTGGTGGCAATAAAAAACGCCAGCACCGTTCAGAGGGGGGTGAACGATACTGGCGATCAACAAAAATCTGGTTTTCTAATTGAAAAGCCGGATTGATCTAAGAACTACTTTTTCAATTCGGCAATGATGAAACTTTAGTAGAAGATCAAATGCTTTTTCCAACCAGATAGATTCAAAGTTGCTTTCTCTTGAGTGGTCAATTAATCGTGAATCTGATAAATTCCAGCTAGAACTATAAAAATGATTTAGCCTTTATCAGGTCATTTTATAGTATCGTGATTTACTTCAGTGAATCCGTAGTGGAATCGAAAAATCAACTGTTAAATTGATTTTTATGGATTCCCCGATCGTTACAAAGTTGTCGATTGTGACGATATTTGCCACATGGGATATACGGATTTCAAAACGATAAAGCAAGCATGTTTTATGTGCGAACCAGGCACTGCGATTTTATTTCGTCTGCAATTTTTGAGAGTGGTAAGACTTTATCAGCCAAGCCGGCAGCCACGACTGCCGCGGGCATACCCCATACAACGCTGGTTGCTTCATCTTGAGCGAAAATAGTACCACCAACACTCGCAATTTCATGGCTACCTTCAATACCATCTTCACCCATTCCGGTGAGCATCACAGCCAAGGTTGAATTGCCAAAATGTGCAGCAGCCGACCGAAACAAAGGATTTACTGAAGGTCTACAGAAATGCTCAGGAGGTTCTTGGTTTATCAAAGTTACTTTTTGACCATTTTGTTCTCCAATCAAGAGATGGCTACCTCCGGGGGCGACATAAGTCATATGAGATTCGAGAGGTTGATTATGTTTTGCTTCAACAGTTTTTCGGCCACTGTCTTTCTGAATATGCGTTGCAAGAATTTCGGTAAAGCCTACTGGCATATGTTGAACAATCAGAATGGGAATTGGAAGATCTACTGGAATTTGCGGTAATAATTCAGAAAGTGCTTTGGGCCCACCTGTGCTTGTACCAATGACTAACACCTCAGGTTGTTTAAAAAACTTTATGTTTTTGGAAAATAAACTCTTGCCTGAAGAATTTGGGTGAGAATGTTGTATTTGCTTGTTGGTTGGATTTCGAACTTTATTATTTGGTAAAGAAGCAGGCCCTGTTTTTTTAGAACAGACAGCTTTTATCATCATAACCAATTCGCGAGCGAGTACACGGATACTTTCAGCAGCGCTCGCTGTTTGAGGCTTTGCAACACATCCTACGGCTCCGAGAGAAAGTGCCTTGACGGTTGTTTCAGCTCCTTTACTTGTCAATCCACTAGCCATGATGACTGGGACATCAGGAAAGTCTTTCTGGATATTTTGTAAAGCAGTCAGCCCATCCATAACTGGCATTTCAACATCTAGAATGACTACATCAACGGGATTTACTTCCATCCAGCTTAATGCGCGCTCTCCATTCATTGCCGTGCCTGCAACCACAATATCAGGATCTTGTTCGAGTGCTTTAGAAATGAGGCCTCGAATTACAGCAGAGTCGTCTACGATTAAGGCACTTATGGATTTGTGGGTCATGATGTTACTTCCCAGCTTCAATTGCTCAGATGGATCTTATTGTGAATCAAATTTGATTTTCAGGAGAAATGGTCTCTCCAATTTAAGAATAGGTTAAAAATATGGCCTCTGTAGCGAGTATTATATTTTTTAAAACTATTAGCAAACCGATATTAGAACAATAGTGTTATCCGTTATAATTGGCCCATCAAATTATCGTTAGTTGATTATGAACTATACATCTTTATTGAATTCAGAAGATATATCCCTCCAAGGAATCCCAAATGCCTGTCCATCCTCAAGTCGTCCAATACCTTGAAAATCTAGCAAATCATGACCTACCTTCATTTGATGAGATGACTCCTGAGATAATTAGATCAACTCTCACACCCTCTCCCGAACCTCATTTCCCTGCCAGAGAGATTGAAGATCGTATGTTATCAATTAATAGAGCGGAAATACCGATCCGAATTTACACTCCTGTAAATTCGGAAGAAGTCACTGACTCAAAATCTCCTGCACTAGTCTATTTTCATGGCGGAGGTTGGGTGATGGGGACATTAGACGCCTATGATGGATTGTGCCAGGATCTAGCAGGCTCAGCAGAATGCAAAATCATATCAGTCGATTACAGAATGGCGCCGGAATTTCCTTATCCTGCTCCATTTGAAGATGCATATGCTGCAACAGAATGGATCTCAAACAATGCCGATTCTTTAGAAATCGATCAAGATAGAATTGCTGTGGGCGGCGATAGTGCAGGCGGGAACCTGGCAACGGCAGTAGCGATCAGAGCTAGACAATCTAAAAATTTGAATTTGGTATATCAGATGTTGGTATACCCTGTAACCAATTTTCAATTTGATACGGAGTCATATAAAAAGTATGGTTCCAACTACTTTCTTACAAAACGCGCCATGGAGTGGTTTTGGGATCAGTATCTTCCAGATGAATCGGCAGGTCGTGAAGTTTATGCATCTCCTCTACGCTGTAAAGACCTAAGTGGATTACCTGATGCGTTAGTAATCACTGCAGGATATGACCCACTCTATTCTGAAGTAATTCAATATATAGAGCAAATGCGGCAGTCGGGAATAAAAATCGAACACATTAATTATGAAGATATGATTCATGGATTCTTCCGACGCTCAGATTTGTATGATCGGGCCTTTGAATCAGTTCAAATAGCTGGGCAGAAATTAAAAGAGGTATTCGAACAAAGATAATTCTGGTTTTACTTATTACTATTCTTCAGAAGCGATTTGATATACACGTTTTGCGACTAGTATTTGTAAGACAAAGCAAAATATTAAACTGAAATAAATCGAGGGAAAGATAATTCCCGACTCACCAATCGCCATACGGAACAGAAGATAAGTAATATGCACGAATGGTGTTGCACAAGATTCAACCAGGACGAAAGCACCAATTGCAAAAGCGAGGGCTCCCCAACGCACCAGGATTGAAAAATAGGTTAACAGGTGCAGAAATACAGCAAATTGAATTAAGAATAACAGAATCAGTGAGTCTAACCCGGATCCGAAATAAATGTAGAGACTGTCAGGTTCAATAATTACGATGAGACATATGCCTATGCAAACTGGTATGAGTGTAATACAGCAGCCCCAAATTTTTTCATATACGAGGCGTAATAATGAATGAGGTAGTAACATGAGAAGGGGTAGCATTTTTTGCGTTCTTTCTTCACGAAAGATTCGTGAAGAGTAAATCGTACATTCTATTACGAAACTGGAAACCATTATAACCAGCGATGCTCCAAGTAATTCCTGCCAAGAGTATCGAAAAAGAAAAGTGGGATGTGAATATCGATCGAAGTACAGTCCTCCTCCTACTACTATGAGAGTCATCGAAAGATAAAAAGTAGATTTTATGAGTAATGCGTTTGTACCTCCTGCCATAAAATGAAAATCTTTCCAGGCGATTGCAAGCCGCCCTGGTCTGGTCTTCCGCTTTTTCTGTTTTTGGTTCTGTTGCTGGTTTCTTTTTTTTTGGCAGGTTGATTTTCTGTACAATGATCAAATATCATCCAGGAGGTAAGAAAGCAAAATGCGCCGATCAAAAAGTTGCTGCCAACTTGCGCATTTATTACTGATTTTGAATAACCGGTAGTCAAGATTAACCTGATCTGTTCTATTACTGAAATTTCGTTACAAAAATCACAATAAGTTTTGAGATTCTGAGTCATTAAATCGTTTGCACCCAGATATCCCCGTAATTGAAGAGCTGCAGAGATTTTAGTCAGTATGGAAGGGGATACGAAAAAAATGAATAATGAAGCTAGTACTAGAGAGATAGCTACACCAGACCGTTTTGCATAAACAGAACAGAGCAATGAAAAATTGGCAATCAGAATCACATAAGCAATCATGGCAACGATTGTGGCACAAATTTGAAGAGGCGTAATGCCTCCGAGTGCAACCGCAAGCATTAGGAAAGGGAGTTGTCCCAGGAGCAGCAAAATTACTCTTAACGCCCTAACGGTTGATTTTCCTAAGAGTAATGCAAGAGTATTCAGGCCAGCTAATTTTAATAAAGGAAGTGTGTGTTCTTCTTTTTCTTCAGTAATGGCTGTTGAAAAGAATCCGATGCCAGCAAGCGTAACTAGCCAGAAGTTAAGCCATGTAATTTTTGTGAAAAAATCGAGTCCTGGTGAAGTAATACGTGAACTGGTGAGCCAGGAAGAGAATAATATTAAAAAGACGATACCGATGCTTGCAAAGCGGAATAAATGTGTTCTTTTGAGACGGATGTCTTTTTTCAATGCGAAGCTGGTAAAAATCAATGATCCTCGCAACATACATAACTGCTTTCATAACAGAGCGAACACGTTCAACCTGCTCGACTTGTTAAGGGAATGTCGAGGCAATAAAGTACGAGCCCTTCTTTTTTCGTAACCTCAGGACTGTTCAGAAACAAATTATCAGGAATCTCGCCTAAGACGAACAGTTTTCCATGGTTATTCGGTGCACGATATTGATGTAGCGAATCCCTTGATGATCGACTCAAGACCCGTTGCAAGAGAATTGGAAAGAAGTGATTTAAGGAAAGATCCTTGGTTTGGTCTTGCAGACTGAGAAAAGAGGTTGGCTTTGCTGGTGCGAAATACTTTTGATCGAGAAGTGTATTTTCTCCTAGCAAGGATGACAATTTTCTGAAAGCGCCCCGAAATACAAGTTGATTCCCTTCTTGATGTAATTTATATAATTTTGAACCGTACAAAAAATGTATTTGATCGACTTCCGCAGGAAAATATTTGTCGATTTCTAGAGCAAGTACTTCCAACTTCATTTCGCTCGACAAAAATGAATTGACCTGAACGCTGAAACTGGAAGCAGATATTTTTCCCCGATGAAAAAAACTGCGAGATGAATTTGTAGGAATATCAACAACCATTTTTCCTTCTCTACCATTGATAACAGTCCCATTCACTTTCGAAAAATGTTGACAGGTAGAATAGATATGAGAATTACCAGGGTGTGATATGTTGAAATTTCCCCCTGATGCAATTCCCAGACAAGACCATTCAGTGATATCCAGTTCATTATCCGGTAATAGATTTGCAATGATTAAGGAATGTATTCGTGATGTACTGTTTGCGCTATATTCGCCGATGATTAAAAAGATCAAACAAAACAGAGCCGTGCTTCCTAGATAGATACCGTAAAACAGGTAATGATTTGCGGAAAATTTTGTAATGAAATAATAACCGGGACCAGTAACAATCAAATAAAAAAAAGAAATCAAAAAAATGAAGTACCAGATTTGTTTAGTTTTGCTTAGTTCATTTAACGCCACCAGTAGTTCTTCATCATCGGTTATTGAACTTTGAATAAAGTTCTCAGGTAATTGATTGTACGAAAAATTGGACCGTTGATAGAGATTGTATTTCGTTTCCTCACGCGCTTGTTGTTCCCCAACAGATTTTATGTTCTTCACCAGCATTTGCTTGAGTTCTGAAAAAGTAATTTCATCGAGTTTTTTGTGATAAAAATAAATAACTCCGTTCCCATAATGAACAGGAGAGGATGTCTGATTCAGCTTTAATGAGGCATAAGATTCTGGAAAAGTTGGTAGATTTCCATTTGAATTTTCAAACAGGTGTACGACCCCTCCCGAATAAATCCATTGTAAAAAGGCATTTCTACGCGATTTTTCCCACTTAGGAACATGGTCTAATATGATTTCGTTTAATGAATCAACGGCACCTAATATTGGGGGGAAGAGATCTTCGGGAAACTGCTTGATTCCGGGGACGACTTTCCCTATACGATCCGGTTGTGCTAGTTGGATTTTAAGTGGTTTGACAATTGGGCGTGGCGATAAAAACGATTGAGAACTTTGACCATTTTCATTTTTCCAGCTGACTTCCCAATTGTCAGTTGATTCAGTGAGGTAAGGGTAAAACTGCAGCCACTTCTTTTCAAAAGGAGCAATATAGACTGAAGCTGAAAGCGCAATGTCAATTTGCTCTCCGCGAAGTGTTTTTCGTTGAAGTCTTAGCTCACTCTCAAATGGTTTTGACTCAGTATTTTCAATTAATATCGTAACCGGATTGATTTTGTAAGCCACTGGTCGATCGCCGAATCCCCAACGAATGTCATGAATTTCAAGCGCTTCGACGCTTCGTGGAAACAACAAAAGTGTCATCGTAAAATAGATGATCCATTTGAATCCGAATTTTGGCAGAGTCATTTTCATTTTGGAAACGCTAATACTCCCCAATCAAGTTTTTGTCATGGCGATTAGCGAGATTTTGCAAAATATCATAATCTGTTTTTTGACTGATATAACGCACTGAACCATCACCCAAGCAAAAATGAGCCCCATCTGTATGAGCACTAGAAAAACCTCCCACATGTAGTAAAAGCTTTCTTTGTTCGAGAGTCATGGCTGATTCATTTTGAGTCTCAGAATCTTCCGGTAACGAACTAAAACTATCGGTATTTTCTTCATAGAAACCAAATTGAGAATCGTATCCAAATCGCTGAACTTGATTGACGGCAGCTTGATTTGGGTTTATATGGTTAATTTTCGTTCCCATATTTCTAAGTGTAGATGAAGTACCAGAAGTCCAGCTAAGAAACCCCCCGTCGATGGATTCTCCTACAAAAATCGTGTACGAACGACCGTCCTTCAGATCTTTTTCGCGAATACTACTATTCAAAAATAAGATTCCGTTGTTGTCTTCATTTATAGGAGTTTCTGTATTGTTATGACAGCCTACATAATTATATCCACCACGGGGATTAGAGGGGCATATAAAAGAAGGTAGGATATAGTTAGCGGTCTTAAGATTTGTTAGTGCATAAGCTCCATGATTGAAATCATAACTGAGATACGCTGCTTTTTCGTCTAAAAATGGGAGGATCTGAAGAACCCAGCTCACATGGTAGCCTTTAGGTTGATTGAGGATGGGCCCCTGAGGATTGACTGTACCAGGAGGCAGAACCATGTGAGCCATTTGATAGTTTTGGAGTGCCACGCCAATCTGCATCAGATTATTCTTACAACTAGTGCGTCGAGCTGCTTCGCGCGCTCCTTGAACCGAAGGCAAGAGCATGGCAATTAATACCGCAATGATGGCAACCACGACGATTAATTCAATCAGTACAAACCCCGCTTGACGCCGATATTGTCTATGTCTTATTTGCATAAAATATCTTGCTTCTTCTGTAAGAATGATCGTGTTTAAACTAAGGCAAATTAATCGGAACGCGACTTTAAAATCCACTGATGAGCTGGCCATCATGTCGATTAGCAAGGGCCTGATAGGTCATGTCGTTAATGTTTTCGCTCAGGAAACGAACTGATCCGTCACCAATTCCAAAATGAGCACCGCCAGTATGGTAGCTGGAAAATCCCCCAACTTGTAACATCTTGGGATCACTGACTGATAAACCAGAATCTGTCTTCTGGTCTCCAGAATTGCCCTCAGAGTCTTCTGGAGGGAATCGTTGTTCAAAGGCTGTTTTACCAGTGAAGAAACTTGAACTATTTGAATTAATTCCTGTTCCGGCGTTTCTTAATGTAGAACGGGTGCCTGAAGCCCAGCCGAGTTCATTTCCTTCTGCGATTTCACCAATAAATAATGTTTTGGAGCTTCCATCCAGAATTTCATCATAACTCACACTGCTGTTCAAATATAAAACGCCATTATTATTTACATCGATGGGTGTTTCAATATCATTGTGCATACCGGTATAACTATGACCTTGATTGGGATTTGAAGGACATCGCAAAGTAGCAATTCGATAGTTGGCTACATCTTTATTGATAGGATCATATACGCTTTTGTTAAAGTCAAACTTATTGAAAGCAACCCTCTCATCTAAATAGGGGAGGATTTGTAAAATCCAATTGACATGATAGCCTTTTACTTCATTCCGAATGGGGCCGGTTGGATTCACTGTACCAGAAGGAAATACGTTATGAGCCATTTCATAATTTTGGAGGGCAACGCCAACCTGCATCAGGTTGTTTTTACAAGATGAGCGTCGCGCTGCTTCTCGTGCCTGCTGTATTGCGGGCAGGAGCTGGGAAATTAATATCGCAATGATTGCGATCACAACTAATAATTCGATCAGAGTAAACCCTCTTCTGGATGTCTGATTGAGTCCTAACGGCTGTAATGCAGGATGTGGCATAATGATTCCTTCGATTTAATATCGTTGTTTGCAGAAGCGGTATTAGTTATTAGAGGGTGAATCTTTTCTATCAAATGTCCAATCACGATTAACTCGGACTCGTTGAATAGCGTTTGCCGGGTAACTAGCCTGGGTTCGAATTGTGATAAACTTGTTATTTTTGTTTGAACGTATAATTTGAATAATCACTTCTCCAGGAAACTTTCCACCAATTTCCTCCGGTTGAAGTCTCCAGGTTTCTCCAGAATACTTCTGTTGGCTAGTCAGCTTCTCAACTGCTCGTTGTGCTCCCGCATCTGCCAGCCAATTGGCTTGTAAATGGTATTGCCCTTTTTTTAGTTGCTTGAGTTCTATGGATGTTTGTTGTAGAAGCTCCCCGATGATAGCTAATGAGAGCACCAGGCAAATCATCGGGAGTAAAACAATGGTTCCGATGCGTTTGGTCCCAAGATTCCTTCGTTCTTTTATTGAGTATCGATTTTGCATTTTATACTTCATCGTTCAGTACGACTATTTTTGTGAGATTCTACTTTGAATCGAGTATTTCTGGTTAACGAAAGCCTCTAATTTGAATAACTTGTCAGGCTGTTTGACTGTTTGGTTTTCGTGCATTAATTCAGGAAGAATTCTAAATGTCATTGAAACTATTAGACGTTGATTTAATTTCTCAACGGTGAAACGCAGAGAATCCTCAGGAACGCAAAATTCATTTCGAGCGATGATCTTGTCAGCTTGCATTTTCAGTCGCAGAATCGCGTTTCTTTTTTTATTGCTTGAATAAATAATCGAATTTCCCGATTCCAGTTCGAAACGCAGTGTGTTTGGGGTGTTTTTATTTTGCATCGTGACGATCGCATTCTGAGCAATTCCACCGTCTGCACGAAAATTCTGAGCCAATTTTTGTAGATTTAATGTTTCTTGAATCCGAGTAGTGCCTTTCATTTCCACCCGCATTAGAAATGCCAGAGTTGAGATACCGACTGTAAAAATAACTGACATGAGCGAGATGACTATCAGTAGCTCAATCAAAGAGACCCCTTTGGGTATTTTTGATATGTTGATTCTACTTTGATTCATTGCTACTCCTCTCACGATGAAACCAGAGTGAAAGCAGCAAGGGGTCAACCCATTCCCCATAAGGGTTTTTCCAGGAAAGCCGAATTCGCACCTGGCGTCTTGTGGGCTCTTGCTCAGTTTGTATGAGATGTATGTTTAATCGAGGCTCTGCCAGGTTTAAGTGCTTAAGCATCTCAGATTTATACTTTTGTAGTCTATTAGGTGAAAGACTGTGCCATGAATTTTCAGCAGCGATCCGCTCGCCTAGATTCGCGATTGCATTTGTTGCTAATAATTGTTGATCGATGGATTTTCTTTGTAGGTTCACAACTCTTAATGTCGGAATCGAAATAGAGACTGCGGCGCTGATCAGAATCATCGAGATGAAGGCTTCCAGAATCGTAAAGCCTTTTCGGGTTCGCAATGATGAATGAGCTGAGTGATTGCTTCGATGGAATATATTCATATTACAGTGAACTCAAGAAAGGTCGTTTATTAGCTTAATAAGTGGCAGAAATAACGCGATTACAAAAAAACCAACTATAATTCCCAGCAAACTAATCAATATTGGTTTGAAGAGTTCTGATAAAAATCTGAATTGTCTTGCTCTTCGAAATTCGATTGTGTCCGCCAAAGTTCGCAGTATATAGGGGATGTTTCCCATTCGCTCGGCTGATCTACACAAGGCTGCTTCTGCTCTTGTGATCGCCTTATTTTCATATAAAGCGTCCCAGGCATTTTCACCTTGATTGATTCGTCTATTAATTGAGTGAGCTTGTTTTCTCACGTCAGCCCATAGATGAAATTTAGAAACAGATTCCAGTGCAAGTTGGGGTGTTTGTTGGACAGATATTGACTGCGCAATTTGCCTGAGGCACTGTGGCGTGCTTAAACGAGGGAACCATCCTGTAAGAAACGGTATTCGGAGGTTATACCATCCATAATAATTTCCGATAAATAGCAGGACTAATGTGATTAGCGGAATAGAGAACAGAGGTAAGAACAAATAAAAGTAATAAATGATAAAGTCACTCACCTCAATGAGAGTCAGTGTCATTGGTGGAAGTTCGACACCAAAGTCCAGAAAGATTTTTTTAAATTTTGGAATAATCCAATACATGATAAAGCCGGCAATCAAGAACTGAATTGAAATGACAACTGTTAAATAAAGAATGAAACTCGTGATATTTGATCTATCAGATAATGTTTTCAGATCTTTTGTTGTCTGGACGGCAGCATCACGTAGAGCAATGCCAAGGCTATTGCTCTTTTCTCCAATGTTCGCCGCCACAATAACAGACTGTGGTATTAATCCTGGAATTGTTGAGAGTGCTTCCGAAAGGGAAAAGCCGGAATGGAGTAAACTACTAAGCTGTTGAATTTTATCCCGATACTTAGCAGATAATGTAAAAGAATACGCGTCGAGTTCTGGTGCAAGAGGGATGTTTTTTTCAACACAGACTGCCAGCAGCCAAAGTAATTCAGCTTCGTTTGCTCTTTTGTTAACAAAAGAGATTTTAAGAAGGGATGCAATGATTACAAAAACTACGATTAAAATCGTAAATAGCAGCAACGAGAAAGCAACCGATAGAGAAGCCACTACCATCACAGGTGCGAAGATAATTACAGGAGCAAATAACAGGAGAGGAATTCCCAGTGAGATCCAACCTAAGGTTTGTATTTTAAGTGTCAGAGTCTGTAATGATTCTGGTAAGTCAAACTGGTCACCTTTATTCAGATGTGTTGTTGCTTGAAAGCAAAAGAATTCCAGAATAAGAGGAATGGGGAAAAAAATAATGATCGGTAGAATTAGGAACAGAGATCCAGCCAGGGAATGATCATTATTCATCGCGATCAGAATGCAGCTTAACAGCAGGATTCCGCTACAGGCAATCATGAAAATGGAAAAGAAAATCCATATTGTTTTTATCAGCGGGTTGACGCCCTGGTGCCCGAACTGATTAATCCTTCGAGCGAGCATAATTGAAGAGATCCCCGTAATCGGGAAATTAACAAAAAATGCCAAGCTAAAAATGAGTCCAAATGCTTCCACGAGTCAACGAACTTTCCGGCACATTAAATTACGAGAGATCATTTAACAATTTGATTATAGGCATAAAGATTGCAATGACAGGAATGCCGATAATCAATGTAATTCCTGCTAAGACCAGTGGTTGAAAAGCAAAAACAAGAGAGCCCGTTTTCATATTTGCTTTTGCTTGAAAAATATTGCTACTGGCGCGGAGCGAATCAATAAATAATTCTGGCCGATCTTGCCACCTGAAAATATGAACGAAACTCTTTGAAAAATGCGGAGTTTCTATTGAGGCCACTGTTAGATTGAAGCCATTGAGAATCTGTTTTTTTAATAGATCACAACCTTCGATAAGATTCGGATCTCTGGTAGACTGAGCCGCTAATTCGAGCGCCTCAGGTAACTTTATTTTCGCCTCGATCATTGTAGCCAACATACGGCAAAATTGAGCGGTTGACGTATAACTTAAGATGCTCCCAAAGATAGGTATTGCGTTGAGTAGTCGTCTACGGACCCCTTGTATTTTGAAAATATCAAAGACATACCAGAATCCTAAGGAAATTATCATTATCCAGAACATGATCTTGAGTCCATATTGAGACATGAAATCAGATAAATGGATTACCAATAATGTTAAATCGGGTAGTTCTGTTCCAAAGCCAAATAATAGTTTTTTGTATTGGCTGACAACAGTTACCATAAGAAAGTAAAAAATCAGAAATGATCCGAAGAACAATACACCCGTATAAAAGAGCGAAGTTAAAATTTGATGACGAGACTGAGCAAGAAGTCTTTGACTTTCTATATAATCTTCAAAAATGGAATCCAGTTTTCCGGTTTGGGCTCCAGCTCTAATCAAGGAAACAAGGTTTTGGGGGACATCTTTTAAGTTTCGATTAAAGCTGTCTTTTGTCGATTTACCCTGTTCCAACTCAACGGCAATATTTCTCAATGCATGCGAGAGTTTTTTGGATGGTGTTTCTTCAGCTAAAGTATGCAAGCTCGCAGAAAGAGGTATTCCCTGGATATTGAACTGGGAACTTTTGGGTGTGATGTCAATGAATTCCGGGTCAGGATTCCAAGCTGCTTTTCCATACTCTGAAAGTTGATCGCTGGAAAAATCCGTAATTTCCACGCTAGACTCTGTAACCTCTTCTGATGTAGAAGATTCATCCGTTCTGCATAAATCCACTCTAACTATTTTAAGTCCTTGTTTCATTAGTCGAATGCGCGCGGATTCATCACTCACTGCTTGCAGGAAGCCTTTCGATTCCTGCCCATCATCATCAACGCAAATATAGGAATACCGGTTCATTATAGAGTTGGGCTCCCTAACATTCTTAGAATTTCTACGAACGGTAAAAAAATGATAATTGCGTAACTGGCGGTAATGCCGCCTGCAACAACAATCAATAATGCAACAGGGATGATCTTTTTTATCCAATCGATACGATGTAAAACTCGAATACGATAAACCCGTGCTATTTCAGGCATTATGTTAGTCAGATGATTTTGATGAGCTTTTTCTACCATCATCGTTTTCATAAATGTCGGAAATTGCTTACAGCTTTTCATCCCATCTGAGAGAGATGCCCCTTTTCTCAATTCAGAGGAGAGAGATTTGGAATCAGCAATGAGTTTTGTGTTACCCGTTGATTCGGCAGCGAGCGTGAGCGATTCATGAAGAGGTACTTCATAGGAAAGGAGCATTCCCGCCATTTCTGCAAAAGTGGAATAGTTCATTTCTTGGAATAAAGTGCGATATCCTGGAATCCACCCGTAAGCGATGGTTAAGAAAAACTTTCCATAAATTGATTCCTGTTGTTCTCGAGGTACGAGAAATGAAGAACGACTGGTCTTCCAGCTAATGACCAAAAGTAAAAATAATAGAGGAATCAAAAAATACCAGTTTTGGTAGAATTGGAACATTCTGAAGACAGATTGCATTAATGGAGATTTTTCCAGATTGAATAAATCTTGAACAACGAGTAGATCTGGAAAGATAACGAAGCAGACAAAGAGCGAGAGGGCAAACGCCATAATCAAGACAAATGCAGGATATAACAATGCATTACCTATTTCCTGTCGCAGATGCATTCGAGTTCGCGTAAAGGATGTATATGCTTGCAGCGCTTCTGGAAGTCGTCCCATTCGTAGTCCCGACTTAACTAGAGAAGAATAGGCTAGTGGTAAATTTTTGGACTCTATCTTGATCGCTTCTTCTAGTGTGGCCCCTTGTTCGATTCTAAATCTGAGAGATTCTATGAAATTGCGTGAATTTTTTCTTAAATGCCTTGCTGCATTTCGCAAACCTTCATCCAAAGGAATTCCTGCACGAATCATGGAAGAAAGTTCTTCATTTAGATCTGTCAGATTTTCTGCAGATAACTTTTGAATTGAGGGTTTGTCAGAATAAACCATTATATTACAAGACTCGCCAAGTGATCTGTTTAGTGGAAGTGCCCTTGTGTACATCTTGGTGGAGAGAGAGAATTACCGCCATAAATCACTGAGAATTTGAAAAGATTAATACAGTTACTATCTCAGAAGAAAGAAGTATTACAAAATGGCCATTAATTTTCTCATGCCAGTCTCTATATAAAACACTTTCATCAGCATTTTTCGTTTAGAAAGATCTAAAAACGATAGTTTTTCGAGAATTTTACCATGTTTTAGTTTTCAGAACGTAGTCCTTTCATTACCTGACTCTCAGGATGTCAGCAGGATTACAGTTTACAGATCTAAGATGGCATACTAAAAAAGGAAACCTTTATGAGACAATTTCTAATTCAAATCTGGAAAGCTCTGCTCGTATGATTCGAACTAAAATAAAAGCTGCTTTGTTTTCATCTCAGCCAGGCGAACTGATTAAGGTGTGTGGTTGGGTGCGCACTCGTCGTGATTCTAAAAGTGGTTTTTCTTTTGTTGAAATAAATGATGGCACCTGTATGTCCAATTTACAGGTCGTCATTGATCAAAGTGTTCCAGACTATGAAGCTACGATCAAAGATGTCACAACAGGCGCTAGTGTTACTGTGACAGGAACTGTGCATGAATCGCCGGGGAAAAATCAACGAATTGAGTTGCACGCGGAATCTTTTCACTTATATGGTACTGCAGACCCTGAAACATATCCATTACAGAAAAAACGGCATAGCTTTGAGTTTCTACGAGAAATTGCGCATTTGCGTCCACGAACAAATACCTTTGGAGCAATTACGCGCGTTCGGAACGAGGCTGCGACTGCGATTCACCGTTTCTTCCAATCGCGTGGATTCATTTATATCCAGACTCCTATTATCACAACCAGTGATTGTGAAGGAGCAGGTGAGATGTTTCAGGTCACAACACTCAATTTGAAACGTCTTGCCCAGGTTCAGACAGAGCTCGATTTTTCACAAGACTTTTTTGGTAAGCCTGCATCATTAACAGTGAGTGGACAACTAGAGGCAGAAATTTTTGCAACATCCGTTGGTGAATGTTATACCTTCGGTCCCACATTTCGCGCAGAGAATTCAAATACAACGCGTCATTTAGCAGAATTCTGGATGATTGAACCCGAAATGCCTTTCTGTGATCTTGAAGATAATATGGCTTTAGCAGAAAGTTTCGTGCGGACTGTGGTTGGAGATGTACTCGAAAACTGTACTGAAGACATGGAATTTTTTAATAAACGAATTGATAATACAACTCTCGATACGCTGAAAAACATAACAGAGAATGAGTTCATCCGTGTTTCTTATACAGAGGCGATTGAGATCGTAAAATCCAGTGGAAAGAAATTCGATTTTCCCATTGAGTGGGGAAGTGATATGCAATCAGAGCACGAACGTTTTTTGACAGAAGAGCATTTTAAACAACCAGTGATCGTTCATGGCTATCCAAGAACAATCAAGCCATTTTATATGCGATGCAACGACGATGGTAAAACTGTTTGTGCTATGGATGTACTTGTACCGGGCGTGGGAGAAATTATTGGTGGAAGTCAGCGCGAAGAGCGCTATGATGTCCTCGTTGATAGGATGAAAGAGGGGGGGCTCAATCCAGAAGATTATTGGTGGTACACCGATTTACGAAAATATGGGACGGTTCCTCATTCAGGGTTTGGCTTAGGGTTTGAACGTCTAATTCAGTTAATTACTTCAATGACAAATATTCGAGATTGCATACCATTTCCCAGAACTCCTAAAAATGCAGAGTTTTAATAGTCGATCAAGAACTGTGCACTACTTCTCTTTATTAAGCAAGTGCTGTTTAAACCATTTGACAACAGCTTCACTAGCACGAGTTTTATCTTCGCCTTGGAACCCGTGAGCCGCATTTTTAATAATTAATAATTCGGCTTGAACTTTCTGTTCTTCAAATTGAGTCATGATCTTTTTGCTATGACTGATGGGAACGAGTTTATCCTTATCTCCATGGATGAGTAATGTTGGGGGATCGTCTTGTGTTACATGTAACACAGGGGAAAAATCATCAGCAAGGTCAACATCAAATTGCAGTGCGGGAAAGCGATGGTAATAAGGTGATTTTTCATTAACAAACTCTCTTAAGTCTGTCGGCGGATAATACGCGACAACAGCAGCAACGCGGTCACTGTTTTGTAAAACAGTATCTTTCGCATTTGGATTTCCTTTATCTGATGTCGTCCCCAGAACCAATGATAAATGACCGCCCGCACTCCCTCCCCAGACACCTAGTTGATTGGGATTTACGCCATAATCCTTAGCATGGAGTCGAATATAACGCACACTGCGGCGAACATCGCTGACAACTTCTGGAATGACGAACTTCGGACTGCTTCCGTGTCTAACTGAAAAAACGGTAAAACCTTCATCGAGCAGAGGTTTAAACCAACTTAGCATGTTTTTGGGGTCTGACCATCTCGAATGCCACCCTCCGCTTACCATAAATAGAACACCCGCACCATTCGGCCGTTCTTGGGGTTGATAGACATCAAAGGTAAGAGCCATTCCAAATTTATGGCCATAAACAACGTCTGGTATGATCTTCACGTTTTCACCAGCACTAGCTGGGTAGATTGGTAATAAAATGAAAGTAAGCAAAGACGTAGTGAAGAGTAATTTCATGGTTGATCCCCAGTATAATTCAAACAAACATATTCGCTTAAGATTTTAATCGATATCCATTTATATTCACAATAGACACAGTCAGATCTATCGGTGGAGTGTACCTTGACTGGTAGATGCCAATCACAACAATATCAATAGAATAACAAGATTCAAAATAGATGGGGTAGCAGAATGACAAATTTGGCGGAGTGACAGGAATACGGCTTTATGATTCAGGTAAATCAAAAAAACAAATTTGCACTTGAATTATTAAAAAAATGAAATGGTGATGATTTTGAATCACTTTAAAACGGACTCGTTCATCAGAATTGAACGGGAAAGCCGGTGCCGCGATGATCATAGTATCAAGACAGAAATTAAGGTGGCAATTGATCAAGCACGCGACGGAAATATTCGCCCTTATGTAAAATTGCAATGGCCGACAGTTCAATTAGATGAGTGGCAGTGGGACATCATTGAGTCGCTGTTCAATCCCACTATTCGACGCGTATTTGTAAAAGGAAATACAGGTTGTGGAAAGGGGGCTGCAGCAGGAATTGCGTGTTGCATTTATTATCATATCTGGAATGACGCCAAAATAATAATAACTCGTGATTCCATGAAAATGGCGCAAAAAATTGCCTTTGGTGAAGTCGATAAATGGTGGCGTCAAATGTCCTTGAAACCTCCGGGAAAACTTCTTACTTCCGGAGTATATGATAACAAACAACACTCTATTTCTTTAGCAAACCCGCTGCATATTGAGGGGTTTCGGGGAGCCCATTCCTCTCATGTCCTTTTTTGGTTCGATGAGGCGACTGCGCCAAATCTTGAAGATAAATATAAGCTGGCAAGCACTCAGGCAAAAAAATTTCTGGCGCTTTCAAATCCTTCAACACTAACCGGTGCATTTCGAGATGCGTTTCCGATAGAAGATCCAGATAAAAGTCAAACGATTATTGACCAATATGGTAAAACACGCTGCATCACAGTCAGTGGATGGGAATGCACTAATGTGAAAGAAAAGTGTCTTGAACATCCAGTCGCACCCTTGGGTGGATTTAATATTGCAGGGACGTTTTATTCACATGGTGCTCCAATTGTTAAGGATGATTTCAATCAGTGTCAACCGATTATTCCGGGGCAAACTTGTTACGATGAATTTATGGCTCTATTAAACGACTCTGACCCAAAAGTGTTCGGCACGAGTGTTGCTTTGGTGGTTCACTTTTGAGAACAGGGCCTTGAGTAATTGTAGAATTTGCGGGGATGAGAAGCGAGTGTTTGATGCTCGTA
>Ga0075117_1000711_pt1 | contig 22235 bp, 13 predicted proteins | sample AntAceMetag02UKJ_FD_69789 | JGI IMG/M metagenome (GOLD analysis project Ga0075117, IMG submission 69789) | Saline lake microbial communities from Ace Lake, Antarctica - Antarctic Ace Lake Metagenome 02UKJ | ecosystem: Environmental > Aquatic > Non-marine Saline and Alkaline > Saline | place... | reverse complement strand
ATATTTTTTTCTTGATCATAAACGTCTTTTCCCGTTCCTCCAATAACCCGAATGACTATTCCATTATGTCCTCTCCCAGAAAAGACGAACTCGTCATCCTCACCATTGCCATAAACACTAATTTCTTTGGTGATATTGTGGTTAAATATTCTATCATATATTTCTTCTCTTTTTTTACCCTTATGCGTTAATCGAAACACAGTAACATGCACGGTTTCATTATCTATCCTATTAATTTCAAACCGCTCTCGTTCATCCGTACCTATAATATTTACGGTAGTACTAACAAGCTCAAAATGCCTTCTTGCAATAGAAGCCAAATTGTCTCTCCTAGCCTTTATATTCTTTTTTATTTTTTCGGCAACGTCATCTTGTACTGATTGAGGCCATGCTTTAAATGCATTGTCAATGACGCTATCAGTTAAGTTTTTCTGAATAAAAATAATTTGCTCCTCCCACTCAAGCCAATCAAGGCCATTTAAAAATGTCCGATCAATTAATCTTGCACTCCAAGTGGTCCATTTTACACTTTTTACGTTAGGCTCAAAGCTTTGCAACTGGCGTAAAAATGGTAGTGTTTGCCGAGCTATACCAGTAACAAGTCCATCATAAAAAGAAAAGGCCTGATCCCTATCTTTAGGGATAGGTCTAATCCTGTTCTTTCCATGTCCCATTTTGTTTATAACCCATGCCCATTGATCGTCATGTCTATCCCAATCACCTATCAGAAAGTCAAAAAGGCGAGTTCTCAGCATCCAATTTTCATCTACTTTACTATCGTTATTCTCTAAAATAACTTCTAATATATCCTTAGTATTCACTATCTTATCTGCCTTTCCGAAGAATGGATATTTGTCCCACTTTTTTCCCTTTGGCCTTTCCTCAAAAAGATTCATAGTTTCGCCAAGCACATCGTTATAATCTCCAAGAGCTGCCTGTCCTGGTACATAAACCAATGTAGGATTAGTGTGATATACCTGAATCGCATCTGCCAAGGCAGGTATTACTAAGGGGGCAAAAGGATTAGTAGACATGAAATTGTCTTCCACAATAAATCTAGCCGCCTGTAGATGATTAAAAGGAGATGGCAAAAATCGTGTTACGTCTTTTTTAAGACCCCGAAGAACATATTCGCGACCGTCTACAGCCTCTAATCGGAGCGAATTAGTTTGATTTCCTCCTCCTAACTTAACGGGCTTCAGTCCTCCCTTTTGATTCTCCAAATCAAAAGTCTTAAAGTCGTATTTTTTTTGATAAAGCGTGCGATTGTGTAAGCCGAAAACGGCTTCGTGAACCTTCCCAACTTCATCCGCTTTTGTAGTCGTAACATACTGCTTTGTATTTGAATCAAATAAAGGATAAACCTTAGATGATTGTTCATCCTGCTGAGTATCCTCTGACCCTTTTACCTTCTTGCGGAAAATGATTTTGGCCGAAGACCCATCTTCAGATACTTCATAAAATGTAACCCAAGATTCTCCACTTTTATAAAAATCTAGCTTACTAAAGCCCATTACCGAACTGCCAAACAAGATACCTTTCCCTGTTCCTATGGGGCTACTTTTAGAACCACTACCACTTACAATAAACTTCTGTCCATCGTTTTCAATGTATTGCAACGTATGCTCATGTCCACTAGCAAAAATGAAACTTCCGTTTTTTCCTGCACCTGCTAATAAGGCTTTTTTTAAGGCTTGGTAATTCTTATTGACTACATCCTGTCTTGAGCCAACAGTAGATCTTACTAAAGCACTAAGGCTGCCTAGCACCGGTAAAGGCACATAAAGGTTTGGTCTATAGCCTGTCAATGGAAAAAGGTGTTCCTTTAGGGTGTACCTACCACTATGCGGCCCATAGGTAAACATCGGATGGTGCATGGCTATGACTACCTGTTTATTCCGATACTTTCTAGCAATATTTTCAAATTCGAACACGAAATGCTCCCTGTTTTTTAATTCACAGCCATCATTTATATGCTTCACCTTATCCCAATCTGTTAACCACCACTGGCTATCAATGGCAAGTATCACAACATCATCATTCAACTCTACTACTTCTGGCCCCGAACAACCTCCCGTGGGTAAAAAGTAATTTTCATAATCGTCTTTATCCTTGACTTCCCGTTTTTTATTAATATAATGTTGGATGTATTCCTCCTGCCTTTTCAAACCATCCACACCCCAACCACGCCAATCATGATTGCCAGGAATAAATAGTGGGTACCCTGCAAAATCATCTACCGTATTTAATTGAGCATCAATCCTAAATTCGGCCTCGGCCCTTTCTTCTTTATCGGCCTTAGGCGGCATTCCACTTTGATAAATATTATCCCCTAAGAAAATAATAGAACTGTTTTCGGTTTCTTTTGCCAATATTTCTTTTAGGTATTTGACCACGGGTGAAGCAATTTCTTCTTGACTGTAGCCAGCATCTCCTATTAAATACATAGAGTGAGACAGCTCCTCTTTAGAATCTACTTCGTGAGTCTTCCAACTTTCAGCATCATGAGCATACTTAGTTTGATATCTTGCACAGGAAGAGAGCAATACCAAGCCAGAGGAAGTCACCAAAATAGCAGCTTTGATATTCATGATAAATGAAATTTATGGTCAGTTAATTTATGTGATTAAATAAAATTAAATTTGGCTTGGTATACTTCCCTCCTTCATTAGAAATATAAAGGTTCCCTTTAGAATCAAAGGCGATGCCCTCAGGCTGTGGAAAAAGGTTCTTTTGTAACTTAATAGCTTCTTTAAAAGAATATGATTTGTCAAATACAAGCAATTGACCTCTAATAGCTGATATGACATAAATATCATTTGTGAACGGATTCTGAGCTACAGCCGATGGTCTAAAAGGCTCTTTGAAACCTTTTTCTTTCGGCAGCCTAATTTCAAAACGCTTTGGCTTTTTTTCCAGGTCATTCACGTCAAAAGAATACGCCTTAATTGTGTAATTTGAAGCTTCTTTTTTACATTTTTTGCAGAGCACATTAATACGCTCAGAACTATATTCCCTAAACAGGGCCTCATATTCTCCTTTAGGCAAGCTTTTTATTGGTAAAACATCTTCTTCATTACTAAATTTAAGAAGTCTACCATCACTTCTTAAAATATAATAGTGACCATCCACTTTAACTATATCTTCATAATCTCCACGCTTAGCGAATGGGATTTTCTTTAAAATTTTACCTTTTTTACTAAGCTGAAAAACAATTCCCTTTTCATCTTGCACAGCAAAAATGCTATTTCCCTCTATAAATATTCCAGATATTTCATTTAAGTCATAGGGCAAAAAGACTTTTTCATACAATGATAAATCATAACTCCCGATTCTATTAGCTCCCTTTTTCACTCCTAGGCTACACGAAGTCATAAGCAAACAAAAAGCAAACACTAAGGTTTTGGCAAGAGAGGTCGTCATCCTTTTTTTCTGATTTCAATATTGATTATTGATTAATATAACGGCAACAAAAGCCACCGCCGAAGTGATTATTCCAAACATAAAAACACTGTAAGCTGTCCTTAATAACCTATACTTCCTCCCTAAAACTATCCCTTGAGAATAGACATCTTGGGTTAGATTACCGTACAGAAACTCGCTGTCATTCATCAGTTTATTAATGCCTTTGGAATAATCATCATAGGGCATTCGGTAAAAATTGCCAAAAAACAAAAAATTCACTCGCTTTGCGTCTACATCCTCCTGCGTAAAACGTCCGGAAGGAATGGTTGGCCTAGTGGCTAAAATGGCAAAAACCATCGTAGAAACACAAACCGCAAGCAACATGAATGTTGGAATAATCAAGTTCGAATGGTCTTCCAATTGTCGAAAAAGAATACTTAATATCACCGAAATAATTATGGACGTGGTTGTAATCAAGATATGAGCCTTATTGTCTGCCATATCACTTAGTCGTTGCTGATTACTAGAGCTTACTCGAAACATAGTTTCTATACCTCTAGTAGGTTTTTCTAAGGCCACGATGTTCTTTGATTCTTTTTCCCTTAAAAGACAATTAATATTCTTCTGCTTTTGCTCTTGAAGGTTTTCAATACAAACGTCTGTATGAAAGATATGATTTTTGAGCAGCTTTAGGCTCTCCTTTCGCCAGTCCTTTTTTGAAATAGTTTTCTTATTTAATCCATTATACTCCTTACGCATCAGCATATTTTTTGCTGGAAAGTCGGAAGTTCCTAAATGAAACAAGTCTGCATCACAAATAATCTTTTCCAGAATACTTTTAGGAGCCTGTGGCATTTTTGTAGCCATAATGCACCCTTTAATATCCTCCAAAATATCCTGGTCCATCTCTTCCAGAAATTCCAAAGCTTCGATCGCTCCGTGTTCTTCATGACCTAGAGCATTGCTAGATAGATAACCAATATCATGAAACCAAGTAGAAGCGATTACGACAAACCGTTGTCTCGGCGTAAGGCCTATCTCGTTTGCTAGCCAAGTCGCATTTTTAGCCACCTGTGCAGTATGAATCAGGTTATGGTAAAATAAATCTGGGTTTATATCAGCGGCATATCTGCCACACACAAACGCCTCTATTTCTACTATTTTTGAATCAAAATCTTCGTCATTATTGGCGTTCTTATCCATGATTAATCTTTAAAAAAGAATATTTATTTTGGGCCCAAGACCTGCTCTTAATATCTTAAGGTTCTTCGTATTCATTTACTTGTTCCTGGAGTTTTTTAAGTCCAGTTTGTTCGGCTAAATCCTTAAGGTTATTAAATCCTTTAAGAATATTCTTCCTAAATAATCCCTTTAAGAGGTACTTGGCCCATGCTCTGTGTTTTTTAAAGGTCACAAAAAGAGTTAATTCTATATTCGTACCTGTTTCTGTTTCATTAAATGCATAAAAATTATCCATCTGACTTATATAAGGAACAGAAGTAGATCTTTCAGAATAAACAAGAGGCTTACTTCCGGCGTCGACATCAAGCGTCTCAAACTCTATAAGGTCACCATTAATGATACAGAGGTGAGTAGATCCTGCTCTGTTAACTCTATTTTTTTTATAGGATATTGAGTCTGCTCCTTTATTCCAAAGTTTTCTAAAAGCAAAATTACTTGTGATTTCATACAGATCATCAATAGGTGCAGCGATATGAATATTGCACTTTAATAATTCTATTTTTGATTTTGTAACAGTCAACTTAGGAATATGAGACACCTCTGTCCTAAGTTCACTCATATCAATTCCCGAATACATATATAGGCCAAAATCATATTGAGTTTCATATTGATAGGCCTTTCCCACATTTGAGGGTATCCCTAAGGCTAAAATTATTTCATGAGAAAGCAGGAGGTATTCACTATTTTCAATATCATTTTTCAAAAGACGATGAACTTTAACGATCTCGGAGCCATAAGGCTTCTTCTGGCCTGCTACTTCTATAAAATCAATGGGAGCAATGTGAACGACGAACTTTAAAGTTAGTTGGTTAGCCGTTAGACAGGCTCCACAATCACAAATCCTTCTGTGTTTATAGAGTAACAAATGCTCATGAAAGGCCAAGAACATTTGTTTGGCTTGAATCCATATCTCTTCAATATTAGCGTCACTCCTTATTTTATACATAAAAAGGGCATCACCTTCTATCTCTGCCAATTCTAAATTCAAGGTATTTTTTGCCAAAATTATTTCTAACAATTCTGAAATAATGTGGCCGCTATGCTCTACGTCAGTTTGATTGATAAATTTGGTATAACCACTTATATCAGCAATGAATAGTAGTGCATTTTGGCTCATTTGACTTTGTATTTGTGGCGTGTAACTTATACTGTATACCCCAAGTTCTAATTTGCTATTAGATTAGTCGTGCTACTAAAGTACTCAAAATGAAACAAAGTTTTCCTAGAGTAGAGTCATAATAAGGAACGTACATTTTAAGTAAAACGATTGAGAATGTTTGAAGGACTCCTTTTAAGCCTTTAACTTATAGCCACGATAAAACGCTCCTATGTTTAGTTTCAAAAGCCGTTTTTGAATTCTGGGATGTGATACAAATACTTTGGTACTTATTAAATGGGGCCAAGAAGAGATAAATAGTCCCGTTAACGTGAGTCCTCCACTTTCATAATGAGGCTTAAGTCAGAAACTTCCTGCTGTATGGAAATCGAAGTCCTTGCGACTCAGTAGTTAGCAAACCCACCGTATTTCAATTTTGAAAATATAAATGAGAAAAAGAATCATCCACTAAACTTGGGGTACAATTGATTCGAATTATTTTTAATTTTAGCTTCATTATTTATTTTTCCCAAGTTTAGTAAGATACTTCACGAGATCAATTAGTTCACTCTCATTTAAGGAATCTGTCAGCCCGGCAGGCATCATTGATACCTTACTTATCTCTCGAGATTTAATTTTATTTTTTTGCATGGAGACTTCTTCTCCTGCAGAAGTTTTAAATATTATCATATTCGCATCTTCAAAAATAATTGAGCCCGCGAAAAAATCTCCATTTTTTGTTGTGATTGTAGATGATTTATAACCCTCTTTTATCTTTTTACTTGGTTCTATTAAAGACTCTATGATGTAGTCTGCTGGAGCACTAGCTCCTATACTACCCAAATCAGGGCCGATATCAGTTAAGCCGACTGCCCCATTGAGCTTGTGGCATGATATACAAGCAAGCTGAGGTCTGAGATATAATTCTTTTCCCTTCTCTGCGTCACCGTCTTTTAATTTTGCGAGGAGGTCCTGAGCTCTTTGGCCATTATTCGACTTTGTAGAGGTAATTTTCACAGAGCCTGCTTTAACCAAGGCCGCCATTAATTCCTCCGCACCTTCACGTCCAGATGCTTGTACAAAACGAGAAGCTTGTACTGCGGTTTTGGTAGCTATACTTTTTCCATCTAACGCTGAACTTAAAGCTGTAAAGGCCCCTTCAGTCTTTATGATTGTCTTAATCAAGTAATTGACCGTTTCTTTATCAAGCTCTTTACTTAACAGGTAAGTTATTGATTCTATCCCTTCATTTAAGTCAACTCCAACTAATGCAGATACTGCTAACTTAGTTTTGCTGATGGAATTGTCTTCACTAATAATCTGCACAAAGAATTTACGAATATCGTCCGTATTAAACTTTGCCAGAGCTTGAGCGGCACTTTCTTGAATAGCATAGCTCGTGTTCGGCTTACGAAGCTTATATTTTAATAGATCGATAAATTCTTTACTTTTCCAATAACCTACAAGGGTACAGGCCATTTCTTGTAGATCTTCATTTTCAAATGTGAAAAGGTTTTTGAGTGCCTTATCTTTATTCTTAGAGGGAAATACTTCTCTGTCTCTTGCTGCAATCAGAAGGCCGTTTGTTGCTTCACTTATGTGTAGGTTGCCCGATTTACTAACAATTTCCGTAAGAAAATTTAATTCCTCAGCGTTACCACTTTTTCCTATTACCGTCAAGATGCCAGTATCAGGAATTTTGCTACTCTTAAATAACTCGATTAACAGCTGGGTAGTTTGAGAGTCTTCTGTTGCCTTCAGAGCAAAGATGAGTGCGGCATTGTCTCCTTGAAGTTTTAAGTCGCCATTGTAGACTGATGGCAGCCAATATTTAGATAACATGCGGCAGGTTTGACGTAGTGCAAACGAGTAGGAAGGATCCATATTCGTATTATAAGCAAGGAGGGCAGTGTTGAAAGCCTCAACTGAGGGGAATTGGCTCAACGCAGTAATCGCTTCACGTCGCACGCTGGGATCTGAGTCTTGAACCGCGGTTTGGAGTAAGTCAAGTGCATTTGGCACATTTTCATTCCAATAGTAGAGTACCCTAACAGCAGCTGAGCGAGCACCTGCTGTTTTAGATTCTAATACAGATTTCAGTAAGTCTACATTTATTAAGTTGAGAGTCTGTACTGTCCAAAGTGCTTCAAGTCGGTGATGATCGTAGTCAGGATGCTGCGAGTCGAGTTTGCCCAACCACTCATCTATCCCTTGTATAACTTGACTTGGCTTTCTTGTTTTTAGCGTTTGTTTTGAAAGAAGTCTCACCCAGTTTTCATCTGCCTTCAGGAGGTTTAACAATTCTGGGATACTCGACTCTTTATAATTTTGCATTTGAAGCAGAGGTCTTCCCTTGGCTGTAATTCGCCAAATTCGACCATGCATGTGATCTCTTCGTTCATCACGAAAATCAACTTCTCCATGTTGTATAATTGGGCTATACCAGTCTGCAACATATAGGGCTCCATCGGGGCCCATTGTGAGGTCCACAGGACGGAAGGATTTATGTGATGATTTTAAGAAAGTAGGCTCAAGTGTCGCTTTATAAGAGCTCCCATCTGCTTGCAATGAGTAGCGGTCAGTTATGTGTGCTCGGAAATCATTGGTAATAATGTCCCCCTTCCATGACGAGGGAAAATGTTCTCCACTAATAATTTCAAGACCGCTGGCTTTAGGACTTTTAGGAGTGAGTGGAAGAAGGGCCTGTGATTCGCCAGGAGAAGCCTTAAAAACTGAGTTTGGAAAGCTATGCCCAAAGCCATTACCAGCACCATCAGACTCGAAAGACTGACCCCAATAACTGACTGAGTGCCCCCAAGGATTTACATGCCCCTTTGTGAATATTTCCAGACGTCGCGTGTCTATATCATAGGTCCAAAGACCTCCACCATTAAGACGACGAGGGCCATAGGCTGTTTCTACATGTGACGAAATATAATAGCCTTGAAGCATATACAGCTTCCCTCCCGGCCCCCAGCCAAGTCGGTGGAGCGTGTGATGTGTATCTTCTGTTCCAAAGCCAGTGAGCAAGACCTCTGATTTATCAGCTTTTCCGTCGTTATCTGTATCACTTAAGTGAATGAGTTTATCACCGCTTGCAACATAGGCTCCACCTTGATTGTCTGGCAAGACGCCTCCTGGGATAATAAGCTTATCATAGAAAATGGAGGACTTATCCGCCACCCCATCATTATCCGTATCTTCAAGTATCACAATCCGGTCGCTAGGTTCCTCATTTACATTTAATTGAGGATAGATATGGCTACCACTAATCCAGAGCCTACCATCGCTATCGAAATTAATTTGGGTAGGTTTTTCGATCATAGGAGTCGCCGCAAAAAGGCTTATTTCAAAGCCGTCAACAATAGAAAAAGATGCTTGCTCCTCTTTTAGATCTGGCTTTGGTATGTTTTGTAAACCCTTTTGTGCCTTTAGGCTTTGGGTTAACAGACCGATGCAAATAAACAGTTGGACTGTTCTTTTAATCTTTAACATCATAAGTTCTCCAATAATAATTTAATATCCGCTTCCTGTTTTGCTATAAATGGCTCAATTTGCGAAGGTTCTTCTTGAGCGATCCGCTGCTCATCTTTACGTTCTCCATAAACAAATGCGTCATTTCGTGGCCGCCAACGGTGGAAGTAAAGGGTATTTTTTTTAATGATAGTATTTCGAATTTCATCGGCCTTTTCAGAGTCCATTTCAATCATGGGTTCTGGGAATGCTAATGCCTCTGCAATAAGGTCTCCAGTTTTTCGGTACGCACTTGATGAAAGATGTATTCCATTTATTGTGTATTTATTCTCATTACTAAATGGGGTAAATAAATCAACAAAATAATGATTCCCTTTGATCGCAATGTCTTTCGTTATTTCAGCTTGTATTTTAAGTCTCCTATTTTGAGCTGCTATGTGCTCAGCGGGCATTCCAAATCCATTTTCCATTGGCAGGGTACTAAGGAGAATCAGCTTAGGGCTATGCTTACTAAGCATAGCCAAAAGATGGCTTAAGCCTTCCTCGAAATTATAAGATGCTGCATCATCAAAGGATTCATTAAAACCATAGGCAATGAATATTTTGTCAGGCTTTAGATCTTTGATTTGCTTACTCAATATTCCGAAACCTTCCTCTGAATTCCCAAATCGTCTGCCATCACGTGCACGTGCACGCGAGTGTGCATAAACATTATCCCCACTCCAGCCAATATTGCGGAATGTGATGTTTTTTTTAGGGAAACAAAGAGAGATAGTGGTTTCAATTTCACCATTAGCCAAAGCATTTTCAAAGAAAGCATTCCCTAGAAAGACAACTTTTTCATTTTGTTTAAAGACGAGTGATTCCAAAGAAGAATTGGAAGTAAAGGCGAATAGAAAAACACATGTTAGTAGTAAAGAAATCCTGACTGTGCTCATTGGTTTCATATTTAAGTCTGATTTATTACTGACAAATCGGTTTATTAACTATTTCAAATTTAGTTAACACAGTTATTATACTATCCTATACTGTACTTAGGTTTTGACCAAAGTACAGATGCCTAGTATTGCTAGAATTATACCATTCAAACAGGCCTATAAAGGTCACCGTGGCTATGAATCATTTTAGCTAAACAAATTTCTTAATTCCAAGACCGCTTTTGCATATAACAATGAAGTAATTAAAAATGGGTACAAAAAAAGACCCAATTGGGATCATTTTGGACTACGTGGCGATTTCGGTTTAAATGATGCCACTATCAAGAATATACTCGTTTTGTATCAGAGCCTTTTAGCCAGCTTGTATACGGATTAGCCAAAGCCGAGTTGTTAAACATTATCGATACATTAGAAAAGAAATCTGTATCAACCCGAAATTCCCTCATAGCTCATAGAAACTTTTGAAGAAATATTAACTCTTCAAAATTTAGAATTACATGATTTTTCCAGACGTTTTTCGATCGCCAATTGTATTGAATACCTAAATTTTCAAATACAGAAGTATACTCTGAAAGTCAAACACTGACAAACACCTGATCAGAAACTTAGATGGGTATCGATGGCCACTCTAAAGACAGAAGTAAAATGAAAAATTAGGAAACCTCATTAACCTTGAAAAAACAAAAAATCAACTGAAAAAGCACACTGAAGACATGAATGTATCCTCTTAAGTTTCAGCTAGCTTTTGAACCATATCAATACAGCCAACATCTTTTATGATTTATCACTAGTTCTAGCTTATTTACTAAGTTACGCAGCAACCTAAGCAATAGGAATTAACGACTGAAAAAGTATATCCAAAGGTACAAAATGCGACCTGTGAAGATTTGTTTTTGTCCAACGTTCAACTGAAAGATTGATCTTGCTCCTACCCCCAATGCCAACCCTTCAACAAAACCAAAGAGCCAATTTCTGCCTGTCACTTTAAAAGTGTACTTTGCAGATCTTGAGAAAATTCAAATCCATATTGCTGCCTTTAGTAATGGGAATAACCATTCTTCCTTGGCAGTCGATGTGTGTTGCTCACCCATTCGGACACGAACAAAATGGACCAAGTCCTTGCGAATTACGTGGCGTGGTATTGCAGCAATCGGGAGAACACATTTTGCCTCCTATGGACCGTGAGCATAAGTTAGATACAGCAGACGATTTCACTCAAATTCAGATCGAAATAATTCTTCCAATCGTTCAAATGGTTGCTCTTTCAGTAGTCCTTAACTATTAAGTAAGTTTTGAACCAACTGAACAACCGTTTTTATTACTTCCAGACCCGAATTGCCGAGCGGTAACTTTACTTTCTAACAGTCCGCTTCGTGCTCCCCCTCTGGTTTAATAACCTTTCTTGTCAGAAAGGCTTTTGTGTCTGTTTCATTTGTCATTGACAGATAGAAAGAGGGAACAATGCTAGGAGTATTAGCCAAAAAGAATTTATTAATTTAAGGACAAATTATGATAAAAACATCTTTTAAAAATCCCTATTTAGTGCTTGTATTTGCCATCATTGTGGCACTGCTTGCGGGCGTTTTTATACCAAGGATGCCAGTGGATATCCTTCCTCAATTCAAAAAATCTGCGATGCAGATCATTACCCTTTATCCGGGTATGCCAGCCGAAGTTGTAGAAAAAGACATTACCAGTCGCATGGAACGGTGGACTGGACAATCGCCTGGAATCGAAAAACAACTTTCTAAAAGTATAATGGGCGTGAGTATCGTCACCAATTTTTATGGCGAAGACATAGACCCGGCTGAAGCAATGGCTAATTCATCCTCTTATGCGGTGAGCGATATGTACTATCAGCCGCCGGGAACTATGCCACCAATGATTCAGCCATTTGACCCAACGGCTTCTAAACCTTTGATGTTACTCACAGTAAGCAGTGATGTTAAAAATGGAAAAGAATTGTATGATGTAGCTACTTAAATCTCCGCCAAATGTTAAGTGGTGTGCCAGGAATTGTTGCTCCTGCCGCTTACGGTGGTTCGCTGAGAATGGTGTATGTCTATGTTGACCCTAACAAGATGGAGGTTTTAGGAATTTCTCAAACGCAGGTGATGGAAGCCATTCAGAAAAATACCACCATGATTCCTTCTGGCGTAGCCAACATCGGCAATATCAACTATGGGGTGGATGCCAAAGGATTAATTATTGACGTAAAAGACTTTGACGACATCGTCATTACTTACAAAAATGGTAAGCCAATTTTCATTAAAGATATTGGGCAAACTAAAGATGCCAGTGCGATTCAAACCAACATTGCTAGAGTAGATGGAAAGGAACAAGTTTACTTGCCAATATTCAAACGAGCGGGAGCAAACACGATCTCTTCGGTGGAAGCAGTTAAAAAAGCATTGCCCGGCTTAAAAGAACGAATGCCGAAGGATGTAAGACTCAATGTTATTTTCGACCAATCGTCTTACGTACGAAATTCCATTTCAGGATTACAAAATGCTGGATTGGGTGGTTTGATTTTGGTAGTAATTGTCCTGATTCTGTTTCTTGGGAATTTCAGATCTGCTTTAATAGTCGCTATCAGCTTACCATTATCGGTGCTGTTTGCCTTTATAATGCTCTCTATAACTGGGCAAGCAATTAACAGTATTACCCTCGGCGGCTTGGCTTTAGTATTGGGACTTCTAGTTGATAATTCCATCGTAGTTTTAGAGAATATTGACCGACATCTTAAAATGGGAAAGGATTCATTCTCTGCGGCCAAAGAAGCTGCTTTGGAAGTAGCAAATCCTGTCTTAGCTTCTACCTTGGTGATCATAGTTGTGTTTTTTCCAGTGTTTTTCCTCACGGGAATTACCAAGTTTCTCTTTTCCCCATTGGCGATTACCGTTGCAGGTTCAATGATTGGCTCATATATTTTTGCCTTAACGTTGATTCCGATAATGGCAGCATTTTTCTTTAGAAATCATTTACCTAATTCCGATAATAAACCTAAGAAAAATATCCTTGGATTCTTTCAAAGATTTATTGACCGACTAGGTGTTAAATATCAAACAAGCCTGTCAAAAACATTGAAATTCAGCTGGCCTGTTTTGGGAACGACAGTTTTGCTATTGGTTGTTTCCTTGTTCCTTTTGAAAAATACAGGCTATGAATTATTCCCACAAACGGATGTCGGACAAATGGAAATTACCGTTCGGATGGAATCAGGCACTCGCTTGCAAGATGCTAATGAAACCATTGCGGAAATGGAACAGGTCATACGAGAAGAAACTGGAGAGGATTTAGAACAGCTAGTAGCAAATATTGGTGTTTTCTACGATTTACCAGCTGCCTATACGCCCAACTCTGGAACTCAAGATGCCTTTATTGGCGTACAGCTAAAGGAGTCTCACGAAACAAGCACCTTTGAATATGCCTCCCGACTCAGGAAGAAACTACATCAAAAATATCCGGGTATTGAGTTGAGTTTTAACACAGGGGGAATGATAACTGCAGCACTGAATGAGGGGAAACCTGCCCCTATTGATGTTCAAGTAAAGGGAAATGACCTTAAAGTACTTCGGGAAATTTCAGAGAACATCCGGGATACCATCGCTATCCTTTCTGCCACCCGCGATGTTCGTGTTTTGCAGCGGCTAGACCAGCCTGCAAAAAATATCGTTATTGACAGAGTAAAAGCTGCGGAATTAGGAATAGAGCCCGTAGATGCCATCAAGAATATGGTTTCAGCCCTTAATTCTTCGGTAACCTATGAAAAGGCGTTTTGGATTGATGAAAGCAATGGGAATCACTATTACGTAGGAGTTACTTATCCCGAAAGTGAAATTGACAGCCGTTTTGTATTGGAAAATGTAGGGGTAGGTAGTTCTCTGACAGACAAAACCATTCCATTTCGGAATTTCTCTAACATGTCAGACGGCACTAATCCAGTGGAAATCAACCACCACAATTTAACAAGAGCTTTTAATGTGTATGCAAATGTAGAAGGCAAGGACATCGGGAGTGTTTCGGATGAAATTCAAAACATCCTAGATGGTATGGAAATACCAACAGGATATGAAGTTAATTTTGAAGGGGAAGTTGCCATCATAAAAGAATCATTTAGAGGACTTGGATTGGGATTGGCTTTGGCAGCGATTTTATCATTCCTCATTATTACCCCACTATTTCGTTCGTTCAGAAAGCCGCTTATTATCATTTTGGCCTTTCCTTTCGGCTTGATTGGTGTAGCGTTTTTGATGTGGATCACAGGCACCTATTTAAGTATTCAATCCATAATGGGAATTATTATGATGGTGGGTATTTCTGTTTCCTATGGAAACATTTTGGTGGATAGAGTCAATGCCTTGATGGATGAAGGCAAGCAAAAGCAAGCTGCCATCATTGAAGGTTCGTCGGACCGATTTCGTCCGGTGTTGATGACCGCATCCACCACTATTTTGGGCTTATTGCCTACTGCTTTGGCGACCAGCCCTGGTTCGGAAGCTAATGTTCCTTTGGCCATTGCCGTAATAGGTGGAACATTTATGGCAACAATCATTACCCTTTACATCGTTCCTATATTCTATTCACTTATCGCAAAAAAAGAAATACAATGAAGAGTTTAATAAACCTAAAATCAATAGCTGTTTTTGCTGTGCTGCTCTTCATATTTATTTCCTGTAACAACCAAGAAAAAGAAACTGAAATAACGGCTGCAAACGACAAAATTCAAAAAGTAGAAGTCGTAAAACCTGAGCAACGTTCCTTTAAAGGCGAAGTACTCATAAGCGGAACTGCTCGCCCCAATCAAATCGTAACTCTTTATGCAATGGAAGGCGGAATGCTAATACAAATGCGAAAGGATATTGGCGATAAGGTTAATCGCGGTGATATATTGGCGAAATTGGTCAATCCAGTTATAGACGGCGAAGCAGTATCTGCTAGTTTAGAGGCACAAGCCGTAAGTACCAAAATTCAATCCACGGTCTCAGAATTAAAAGGTCTAAAAGCTATAGCCGAAGCCATGCAATCTCTCTACAATAGGCTGAGGAGTACGTACATAAAAACACCCGCCTTGACACCAATAATTGAAGTAGAGAAAGCGAAAGGCGAAGTTTTACAGGCACAAGCGGCAGTAGAAACTATGGAGACTAAATTGCAAATCTCAAAAACAAATTTAGCAATAGCAGAAAATAAAAAGAAAGTAGCTCGGAAGAGGACCTCTTTTCTTACGATTTCAGCACCTTTTAATGGAATTATAAGTAAACGATTTGTAGACAGAGGGGCCATAATTCAAAGCGGATTAAGTGAAAATAACGCACAAGCACTTTTTGAAATACAGGAAATTAATCCAATTCGCTTAACCATTCCTGTTCCAGAATCGGATGCTGTTGGCATTCAAAAAGGAATGGAAGTAGAAGTAACGTTACCTGAACTATCCGGTAAATCATTTATAACAAAGGTAAGCCGTACATCGAATGTCCTCGACCCAGTATCTAAAACAATGCAAGTCGAAATTGACTTGAAAAATCTTGATGGTAAAATTCTTTCGGGAATGTATGCGAAGGTTTTGCTACAGATTAACAGCAGAGAAAATATCTTATCATTACCTATAATGGCTAAAGTAAGCCACAAGAACGAAAATTATGTACTTGCTGTGATGGATGGGAAAGTCAAAAGGATACCAGTAAAAATAGGCCTATCAAATCAAGACTACTTTGAAGTGTTGAATAATGAAATCACTTCTGAAACACTGGTAATTATACAAGGAAAAGGTCTGGTAAAACCAGAGCAAATTGTTGAACCCATCTTAAAACAAGAGTAATGAAGACATTAAAGAATAGATTTAAAAAAATGTGGCTATTATCAAGCGTCTTGTTTTTGTTGACACACACTATAAATATAGCGTTGGCACAAGATACCATTCCTATCACTTTAGAGAAAATATTGGACTTAGGTGGGGCAAATAATTTAACCATCAAGGAATATAAAGAACGACAGGAACTATCATTGGCTGAATTCGCAAAATCTAAAGAATGGTGGTTGCCCGAAATTTATGCTGGCACTCAAACTCATCAGCTTTGGGGTACAGCAATGAATGCAGATGGTCGATTTTTCTTGGATGTGAACAGTCAGAACCTTTGGGGCGGTATAGGACTTAATGCATATTGGAATTTTGCAGAGAGCATTTACAATGTCGAATCTGCTAATTTGAAAAGTCAGGTAAGTCAGTACCTCACAAAGGCAGAACGTAATCAACAACTGCTGAAAATGATAAATGCCTATTACGAATTAATGACCGCTCAACTCAGTTACAATGCCTATCAAAACTTGGTAAATCAATCTAATAGTATCATTCAGCAAATTCAAATTCAGGTAGAAGGTGGGTTACTGTATGAATCGGAATTGCTATTAGCAAAGAGTAATAAAAACCATTTGAAAGTAGAAATGCTCAATGCTAATAAAGCGTATAATAATACTTCGGCCGCACTGAAAAAACTGCTCAATATTAAACAAAACATCAAATTGGCAAGTGCTGATAAAGCCTTATTGCCCTTGGATTTCACAAATGACCTGTCTTCCGATCAGGTAAGAGTAGTAGAGTCAGACCGTCTCATCCGTCCTGAAATCAAAGCTAATGAACTACAATTGAAAGCCTTGAATGTTGAAAGGAAAAAGCACACATTAGGCTTGTTAGTTCCTGAACTAAATGTGAACACTTACGGCTCGTATTTTGGAAGAATAAGCGGAAATGTTTCGCCAATATTTCCACTTCAGTATCCTGAAACACAGCAACTGTATCCAACAGGAGCATTGAATATTTCATTGTTATGGAGAATCCCATTAGGAGCATTAATCTATCAAGGCGACAAAAAAAAATATGACAGTAAGATTCTACTTACTAAGATCAAGGCAGACCAGTTTAAAGCCTATGTTAGTGAAGAAATTGCCAATGCAAAGTCTGATTTACAATTAGGAAAAGAACAAATTGAAACTTCCAAAGAAGCAGTGTACTTTACCACAGAGGCATTAAATCAAAGCATCGAAAGACAGAAAATCGGAACAGCCAAACCCTTTGAAGTTTTTCAGGCACAACAGTTTTTTTTGCAAGCCCAGTTAGATTATTTGAATGTCGTGAGTGAATACAACAAAGCACAGTATGCTTTGAAAGCGGCGAAAGGTGAAATACTTTAAAAGAAATAATTGAAAATAATTCTTTAATCAACGGTAATTAAATCTTTTGTAGTATTAGGCATTCCTTTGAAATAAATGGGTGCATGAGTGTTATCTACCGACATGAGACCTCTTAACTCATATGAGGTTCTTCTCATTAGATGATATCAAAACTTTAAATTCTAGTACAATTTCAAAGGCGGTAATATCAGGCTTCCCTCCTATTTTTTTGGAAGTACTTGAACCTCTTTCATTTTACACTAAACAAAAAGACCCCACAATCTATTGATTATGAGGTCTTTAATTATCACCGAAGTGACCCTACGGGGAATTGAACCCCGGTTTCAGCCGTGAAAGGGCCGTGTCCTAACCGCTAGACGATAGGGCCGACTGGTCCCATAAATCGTTCCAAGAAGTGTAAAACTTACCTGTTTTTGACATTATGTCTCAACTCGTTTCCGAATTGAGATGCAAAAGTAAACTCTTCTTTTATACTACACAACTTAACCCTGAATATTTTTAATATTTCTTTTCCACAAAATAGAAGAGTACTATCTCCTACGCTATTAATCCAATTAGTGTAATTTTGTAGCTCTGAACTATGAAAAAACAGCTTTTCTTCCTCACATTTTTGCTTCTTTCATTTACACTGAAAGCACAAGAAATATTAAGGCCTTCGGCGTATTTAGGTTATGAACTAGGCTCTAGGTACACTTTCCATTCAAACATAGAGGCCTATGCCGACTATATCGCGGCTCAAAATCCCACTTTATTCAAAAAAAAAATTTATGGTAAGACCCCAGAAGGTAGAAATCTATTCGTGGTATATCATGGCCAAAAAGAAACTTTAGAACACCTAGATGCCATAAGAGAAAACCACCTTGGTCATTTAAGCTTGGCTTATAAACCTGTGCAACAAGAAAAAACGCTTATTAATTGGTACAGTTTTAATATCCATGGTGACGAAGCTGCTAGTTCAGAGGCTGCCCTCCTCTATTTATATGCCTTAGCTACAGAAACTACCCCACACAGGGACCTTATGATTTTAGACCTCTGCGTAAATCCAGACGGTAGGGAAAGGTATGTATCTTGGTTTACAGAGGTTCAGACTGTCAATAATGACTATGACCCACTTGCGGCTGAACTCAATCAGCCCTGGCCAAAAGGACGCCTTAACCATTACTATTTTGATTTAAACAGGGACTGGGCTTGGCAAAAACAACATGAAACGAAGGAACGGCTGAAACTGTATCATTCTTGGATGCCACATGTTCATGCAGATTTCCATGAAATGGAGCCCTCAAAGAGTTATTTCTTCCCACCAGCCGCTAAGCCTCTTCATGAGGCCATAGAACCTTGGCAACTTGAGATTATGAAGCATATTGGAGACGATTTGTCAACTTTATTCCAATCAAAAGAATGGGCATATTTTACCGAAGATGAGTTTGACATGCTTTACCCTTCATACGGCGACAGCTACGCCATATTTAATGGTGCTGTCGGGCTTACTTTAGAACAGGGCGGTGGAGACGAGGCCGGAATTCTTTATGTAAAGAAAAATGGAGATACCTTGACGCTTTCAGACAGAATTGAGAAACATTATGAAGTAGCTAAGGCGGTACGAGAAACAGTCAATAATCATCGAGAACAAATTATAATTAATGCTCAAAAATATGCTAAAAACACCATTAAGAATGGATGTGGCCTTTACAAAACATTCATAATTAAAAATACTACGCTAACCAAACTAAAGGCATTAGCTAATCATCTAGACGATTTACAAGTCGAATACACCTATGCTCTGACAGCAGCAGAACATGAAGGCTATGATTTCTATACCAAACAAACAAAGCCCTTTTCTATTGAAAAAGGAGATCTGTTGGTTTCTACTTTTCAATCGAAAGGACATCTTGTAAGCGTACTCTTTGAGCCAGAAACGAAATTAGATCCTATTAAAACGTATGATATAAGTGCCTGGTCACTCCCCTACTTGTATCACTTGGAGGCTTTTGCTCTTAAAGAAAATATATCTATCGAAGAGGGTTCCGATTTTCATTATCCTGTTATCATACAACAAGAGTTAGCTTTTGGCTTCAGTTCTCCATGGAATTCTGCTACCTCAGGAAAATTTCTTTCCGAAGCTCTTCAGAAAAAGGCAGTTATTTCGATAGACAGCTCCGGCAAGGGCTTGGATTTGATTTGTCTCAAAGGACTCAATGACAATTATGCAGAAATTCTGCGTTTGGCCGAACATCATTTTCTGGAGTTCGAAATACTCAGTAAAAATCAAGCTAAAGATTCCAAAAAAACATCAGAACATACTATTTCCCTACCAAAGGTTGCCGTTTTAATGGGCTCTCATGTTGATGAAAAAAGCCTCGGAGGTATTCTTTTTTATTTAGAAAAATACCTTTCTATACCCTTTACTAAGATTTGGGAAGGCAATTTCAAGAAACTAGATCTCACCAATTTTGATGTTTTAATCCTTCCTAGTGGCGATTATAGTGAGCTTGACTTTGACGACGATAGACTAAAAAGGTGGCTTGCCGACGGGGGGAAACTCATTCTTTTAGAAGAGGCCTTATCCTTTTCTAACACCCTTCATATAGCTGGACTTCAAGAAAAAAACTGGGACGAAATAAAGTACTCTAAGAACAATAAGTCCCCAAGTAATCTGCTCCAAGGGGCCCTGTTTAAGACACAAATTAACCCAAGGAGTCCATTAAGTTTTGGATTAGATAAAGGCTTAATTTTCTTTTTCACAGATCTTCCGGCCTATACACTAAAGGGCTCAAAAACATTGCTTGCCTCCAAAGTGGATATGTCAAATCATTTGAGTGGTTTTGTTGGAGAAAACGTGAGAAAAGAACTTGAAGATATCTTTGTTTTAGGTTCGTACTATTTCGGTAGCGGTATCATTTACCAATTTGCCATCAATCCGCTTTTTAGGGGAATGCTTGAAGATGGAAAGCTACTAATGAACAATGCCCTTTTCATGCCTATTCGGTGACTATTTAGGGGGCTTAATGTGATTATTGAGCTGTAAGAACGGTGTTGGTATTATTATTATTCTGACTATCTAATCCAGATCCATTTACAATTGTAACTGTAATTGCTTACGAAGTTTGGTCTGGTACACCTAGCTTACTATTCATTGTAAAACAAATAGCTAAAAATATATTGGGTCCAATTATCGCACCTGTCTTTAATGTCATTGTTATAAAATTTGAATTTTCTACATTATTCTTCACTAAAACACCACCATTAACATCAGAAGTGTTCGTTGTATCTTCATTTAAAACAGACAAGTGGGCTCTATTATGAATACAGCAGTAGAATCTTCTCCTCCATCAAACGTAAGCTCTACCTCTATGGATTTCCTACTTTAGGGTATGGAATAAACGCCAGTGTTAATGGTTTCACGTCCAAAAGAGGCAGCATGAGTGACAAAAATATCATTAAGATGAATATATATACTCTAAACAAATCAATTCTGGCCTGAACAGTTAAAACATCATTATAGTATGCTATAACAGTAAAGCAACTCGGCGAACCAAATCCAGTTATCATTCCTTGATTTATACAAACATCCCCTCCAAACATTTCTAGGTTACAACGTTTCCTGAATTTGTAACATTTCCAAATCCGGTATAAGCTATAAAAGTGGAAAGAGCTCCTAATTCAAGTGTTTGACTAAAACTTACTTTTAAACCTACTACGAATGCGATAATAGCTATAGACACTATCGTATATATTTTCATTATAAGCTATGTTGGTTCTTATATGATATTCATTATTTGTTAATACCTAATTTTCAATAAGTTAAGCCTCATAAATATCTATAAGGTTATAAAAAAGTCCACCAAGGCATCGCTTCGGCGGACTCCAAGCCTTATTGTTTAAATTATTATCTAGAAATCGTTATAAATCCAACTAAAGGTTGGTCGTCTTTGTCAGTTTCGATATGGTAGAAGTAAGTACCGTCTGGCATGAACTCAGAACTATCAAATCGAATCCCTTGATTAGCTTCTCCGTTCCACTCAAGGAAGGTAGCTACATCACCTATCACAAGTGGCTTCCATACAAGATGGCCCCAGCGGTTATACATCATAACTTCGGTTACTTTTACTCCTGTAGGTATATCAAGCTTCCAAGTATCATTAACACCATCTCCATTTGGAGAGAACCCTTCTTGGATGACTAAGTTAGCATCCGATGAGATTTGCAATGTTATCACTGTTGGCGAAGAAATCTCTTGTTGGATAACGAATCCGTCGTTAGAAGTATCCCTTACCGCTGTTCCAATACCATTACCATGTGATAGCACTTGGTTATGGAAAGGCCCTGCATTACCCTCATGATACAGTCTCACAGTATAGAATAAGATATATGCTCTTCCTACTGGAAGGATACAAGTACTATCAGCTATCAGCAGATTATTATCCATCTTACCATCAAAATTCTCATTTGCCCTTGGGTCACAATCTGCTACATTCAGCTTATCGTTTGCTACCCTAAGCTTAGCAGCCTCTTTAGCCACTACGGGTACACCCAATATTTCAAAGTTAAGCGTATCACTGAACGTCTGTTCCAAACTATTTACTAACTGTACGTAAGTTAAGTCAACGTTTCCTACGTTCATAACAATCACTCTATAAGTGATGTCATGACTCATAGGGTCATTCTTAACAGTATCCACCACACTTAATGCTACGCCAATAGCAGGATTCACGCTTAAGCCATCTACATTAAACTTAACTGAGGTAGCCTCATCATTGTTTCGTGGGTCGCCGTCGTTATCTGGGTCCGCATTTAAGCCACTGGTAGATCTATCTATTACTCTTAGCGAGTCGGGGCCTGCTGTGCCTATCGCCGTATTGAAATACTCGTCTGTGCTAGCCCCTGAAATA